>Ga0082207_1000062_pt1 | contig 71952 bp, 53 predicted proteins | sample LakMenEpi10Aug09_FD_71540 | JGI IMG/M metagenome (GOLD analysis project Ga0082207, IMG submission 71540) | reverse complement strand
CGATGTCGGCTCATCGCAACCTGGGGCGGAAGTACGTCCCAAGGGTTGGGCTGTTCGCCCATTAAAGCGGTACGTGAGCTGGGTTCAGAACGTCGTGAGACAGTTCGGTCCATATCCGGTGCAGGCGTAAGAGCATTGAGAGGAGCCTTCCCTAGTACGAGAGGACCGGGAAGGACGCACCGCTGGTGTACCTGTTATCGTGCCAACGGTAAACGCAGGGTAGCTATGTGCGGAGTGGATAACCGCTGAAAGCATCTAAGTGGGAAGCCCACCTCAAGATGATTGCTCTCACCACTTTTTGTGGGTAAGGTCACGGGCAGAACACCCGTTTATAGGTGTTAGGTCGAAGTTCAGCAATGAATGTAGCCAAGACACACTAACAGACCGAGGGCTTGACCTCATTTCAACTACTCCAGTTTCTCTGCAATCTTCAGTGTTTCTGAACTGAATTTAATATATTTAAACAGAGCAATCTTTCATTCTAAAGGTTGCTTTTGTTTTGCAATTATTTATAATTTATTTGTAACCCACATTCCGCAGATAGGGGTCAAATTTTCCACTAATTCTAAAAAATAGAAACCTATTCCAATTTTTCGGTGAACTTCCGAGGCTTTACTATCAAATTATATAGCTAGTTTACCGCTATTTAACTAAACATAAATAATTACTATTTTTTAATAGAAATAGAACTCCATTTTTTTAATATATTTGTATTTTATCACCAAATTCTTTTCAGCCAAGAGTTCTCATCTTGACTCATAACTTAGATTTTTTACAACTATTTCCCCCTTTCTTTTAATCTTTATCCCCCAGAAATCATTAAATAGTATTGACAGCAATCTTTCCCTAAATGCTGCAATATTTCTTGACGTTCTTGGGTTAAGTTACTCACTTGTTTCTCCCCATTTATCCTGACTAAATGTACCGCTTGAAACATTTGAAATATCCACCGCATTGTCGGTTTATTCGTGATTTTCTTGACCTGATTCCTCACCCCTTCTTGGGCTGTTTCTAATTGTTTTCTCAATTTTCTTTGAGCTAGGTTATACACTAACAAGCACAATCCCATTATCATCGCTATTGCTTCCACTCTCTCTGGTTTTTTCACGAATACACTTGCTGTGAAAAATAACGGATCTTTTAAAAATCTAAATCCTCTCTCGTTACTTTGCTGCGCTTTATATTCGGCTAATAGCTTTTCATTACTCACCTCTTTCTTGTCTAATATATTTGTCGCTAATATAAATCTTCCGGCTTTGATTTTTTCCGCTTCTATCACTGATTCTCTAGGTTCTATCTCTCCTGTTACTTGATAAACTATTGTCTTTTCTTGATTCCCTTTTTCTGTTTTACTTTGGCTTTTTTTACTGGCTTTTTCTGTGCATTTTATTTCTTTTATTTCGTGATATTTCCACGAATCTGATAACATTTTTATCCCAATCTCTGCATCCGCTATGCAAGCATACTCTTGTTTCAATAGCTTCCGCAGTGATGCTTTGGCGTTCTCTAACTGTTTTTCTACTTGCTCTGATATTTTTTTTAGGGCTGCTTTTTTCCTGGCTTCACTTTCTACTACTAACCATCTTTGTTTTATGTTTGCGTACTCACTTGATTTTGTTGCTATTCTATATCCTTTTATTTGACTCTGCTCCCATTCTTCCTCTTCTATCTCTACAATCTTATTTTGCGCTTCTTTTATACTTAATGGTACTCTTGTTATCCATTTCATTCCTGCCATTGCTCCTATATTCTCTGCTGTGTATAATGCACTGTCTGCTACACATATTCCTTCAAATGTCCATTGCTTTTTAAATTCTTTTAGTCTTTCTACAAATACGCTTTTATCATCGGCGTTTCCGTCATCTATTTTTAGATATAATGGCACATCTCCGTCTCCGCTTACTACCATATCTATTATAAATTGTTTCAGATCTGGTCTTTTATCTCTTGAGTATCCATGCACTATTTTTATGGCTTTCATTTCTTCTTCTATTTCCTGATTTTCTTCTTCTTTACTTTTGTATTCTCCCTCTACTGATATCGAACTGCTATCTAGGTGTACGCTTTCCTTTTCTACTTGGAATTTTTGGGCGGCTTTTAGGGCTATTGCTGTGAATAGATTTGTTGTTCCTACTTCATAATATTTATCTAATGCTCTCCCGATTCTGTCATCATTTAGTTGCTCTGCTATTACTCCTTCTCCTATTAAATGTTCTGTTGCTTTCCCTACGAAAAAGTTCTCGAATAGGTACAGCGGCGCGCTCAAAAACCCTAATCCATTCAAAATCATTGCTTTCATTACCTGTCCTGGGCTTACTGCTTCTTTTGCTCTTAATCCCACTTTTTTATTCACTTCTTCTACTAATTCCATCTCATCTATTACGCCTGCTACTATTCCTAAATGGTCTAAATTTACGATTTCTATCGCTTCTAGGGGGTTTTTCATCTTTTTATTGGTTCAGTTACTGCAATTATTATTCTACATTAAAAATAGTCCAAATTATTACATGGCAATCATTTGGGCTTTTATTTAGAACAATTTAGTTGAAAATTAAATTGACTTAAATATCTGCGGAATGTGGGTTATAATATTTTACTGAATTAATGACCATTGCCCAAATTAATGATCAGGGGGGGGTTTTAGGGCAAATCATTGAACCCGTTATTGAAGATGGTGCTTCAGACTGCTTCACCTTTGAACAAAAAGCCCAAAAATTAATTCAACAGGATGGTGTCACGACCCTTTTTGGCTGTTGGACGACTGCAAGTCGTCACGCCGTTAGACCGGTGCTTGAAGCCTTTAATGCTCAACTTTGGTATCCGGCTTCCTACGAAGGGTTAGAAAATTGTAGCCAAATTTTCTACACAGGATTTTGTGCGAATCAGCAAGTAGAATTAACTATTAATTGGTTATTGCGAAACCAGAAAACTCGATGTTATTTATTGGGTTGGGATCAGGTGTTTTCCTATACCCTAAATAAACTGATGAAAGTCCACCTCAAACATTATGGTGGGGAGGTAGTTGGAGAAGCATATCTTCCATCTTCAACAATGGATTTTGAAGCGATTATTACTCGGATTCGACAGGCACAACCGGATATTATTATTAATACTCTCAGAGGCGATCGCAATTTAAGTTTTTATCGCCAATTTTATGAAAGTGGAATTAAGGCTTCTGATTTACCAATTTTAGCAACCTCTCTCTCGGAATCTGAAGTACAAAAACTTCAAGAGGCTGCCGTTGGTCACTTCAGTTGTTTTCATTATTTTCAAAGTTTAAATACCCCAGAAAATCATCAATTTGTTCAAGTATTTAAACGCTTTTATGGAGAAGAACGGGTTATTAATAACTCTATGGCAACCGCCCATACTCAAATTCATCTCTGGAAACAAGCCGTTGAATTAGCTGAATCTTTTGATGTAGAACGGGTGAAAATTGCAGCCTATGGACAGTGTTTTGTGTCTCCTGGAGGGTTAGTCCGTCTAGAACCAAATCATCATGTTGCTAAGGTTTGTCGCATTGGTCAGGTATTACCAAATCAGGAATTTGAGGTTTTATATACCAGTGAAAAACTGATTAAACCTTTGCCTTGGTTGGGGTTTAATGAAGATAATTTTAATGCCTCTGGTATTGTTTTTGAGTTGTTATCTGAAGTGAGTCAAGGCATTGAAAGAGCCGAACAATTGGAACAAAAATCGATTGAACTGGAAGCAACAAAGGCACAACTCCAGCAGGAAATTGAAACTCGCAAACAGTTTGAATTAGCACTTCAAAAAGCTAATGAACAATTAGAAAAAAAGGTAGCAGAACGCACCGCTGCATTAAAAGAATCAAATGATAATTTAGTCCAAGAAATTGTCCAGCATCAACGATCAGAAAATGCTCTTCGCATGGCTACAGATCAACTACAAACGGTCTTAGAAGCAGTTCCGGGAACGGTTTCTTGGATTGACTCAGATTTGTGTTATATCGAAGTGAATCAACGATTAGCCAATATGCTTAACCTTCCTAGGGAGCGTTTTATCGGTCAACATATTGGATTTTTAGGAACCAGTTCGGAATTCCAAGATTTTGTTCAAGATTTATTTGATAGTCCTGAAATTGACGCCTATCGAGAAGTCAGAAATCAGGTGAATGGGGAATGGCGACACTATTTAATTGTGGCCCAAAAATATAATTATAATCGAGCAGCTTTTGTAGTCGGAATTGATATCACCGAACGCAAACAAGCTGAAGAATCTTTAAGAAATGCTAAAAATCAATTGCAAACGGTCTTAGAAGCAGTTCCGGGGACGGTTTCTTGGATTGACTCAGATTTGTGTTATATCGAAGTGAATCAACGATTATCGAATATGCTGAACCTCCCTCGGGAACGTTTTGTCGGTCAACATATTGGATTTTTAGGAACCAGTTCGGAATTCCAAGATTTTGTTCAAGATTTATTTAATAGTCCTGAAATTGACGCCTATCGAGAAGTCAGAAATCAGGTGAATGGAGAATGGCGACACTATTTAATTGTGGCTCAAAAATACAATCATAATCAGGCGGCTTTTGTGGTCGGAATTGACATTACTGATCGCAAACAGGCTGAAGAATCTTTGAGAAATGCTAAGAATCAATTGCAAACAGTATTAGAAGCGGTTCCGGGGACAGTTTCTTGGATTAATTCAGACCTACGTTATATCGAAGTTAATCAACGGTTGGCAGATATGTTTGGGATGCCAAGGGAAACTTTTATTGATCAACATATTGGTTTTTTAGGCAATCATTCGGGGTTTACTCAATTCATCGAGGATTTATTTAATAGTTACGCTATTGATGCCTTTCAAGGGGAAGCATTTTTCCTGCATAACAAGTTACGATATTATTTAATTGTGGCTCAAAAATATAATGATAATCAAGCGGCCTTTGTGGTCGGAATTGATATTACAGAACGCCGGGAAGCTGAAGCAGCACTAAGATTAAGCCAAGACCAATTAGAAGCGGTATTAGATGTGGTTCCAGGTACGGTTTCTTGGATTAGTTCGGATTTACGTTATTTGGGAGTCAATCGTTATTTGGCATCAACTTTTGACCTCCAACCTGAAGATTTTGTTAATCAAGATATTGGGTTTTTGAAAGCTAGTTTTGAGTTTAATGATTTTGTCCGAAACTTTTTTGATTATCCCGAAAAAGACTCCTATCAAGAAGTCATGTCTGTAATTCAAGGCAAACCTCGGAATTATTTAATTGTTGCCCATAAATATAATCAAAATCAAGCCGCTTTCTTTGTGGGAATCGATATTACCGAACGGAAACAAGCGGAAGAAGCGTTAAAACAAGCTGAAGCTAACTATAGGAGTATTTTTGAGAATGCGGTTGAAGGCATATTTCAAACCACACCCACGGGGATTTATTTAAGTGCAAATCCAGCTTTAGCTCGAATTTACGGTTATCAATCTCCTGAAGAATTAATCCAGAATATAACCAATATTCAAGACCAACTCTATGTTCAACCCCAACGTCGCCAACAGTTTGTTAAACTATTGGCAGAACAGGGGGCAATTGTTGGTTTTGAATCTCAAATCCGACGCTTAGACGGACAGTTAACTTGGATTTCAGAAAATGCTTTTGCTGTCCGAGATGAAGCTGGAAACCTACTCCATTATGAAGGAACCGTTGAAGATATTAACGAGCGCAAACAAGCAGAAGCCGCCCTACAAAGGGCAATGGAACAGTTAGAAATTCGGGTAGAAGAACGCACTGCCGCCCTCCGAGAAGCCAATCATCAATTAGTTCGAGAAGTTGCCGAAAGAACCAGGATTGAAAATGCCTTACGAGAGTCGGAAGCTGAATTGAGAGCTTTATTTGCTGCGATGACAGATGTAATTACAGTGTTTGATTCAGAAGGAAGATATAAAAAGATTGTCACCACAAATTCAGAGGTTTTATATAGTCCCACGGAAGAACTACTTGGGAAAACTGTGTTTGAAGTTTTTCCAGCTAGTCATGCCACTTTATTTTATAATCAAATTCAAGAAGTATTAAACACAAAGCAAACTTTAAATATTGAATATAGTTTAGTTTCTGCTGAATATAAACCCGGACATCCTGGAACTAATTCATCCCCTTTAAATCCTGGAGATGAAGTTTGGTTTGCAGCAATGGTGTCTCCCATGCCGGATAATTGTGTGATTTGGGTGGCAAGAAATACGACGGAAAGACGTCGGGTTTTAGAAGCATTACAAGCCGAACGGGAAAAATCAGAACGGTTATTATTAAATATTCTCCCTCCTTCCATTGCCGAACAATTAAAACAGAATCAGCATTCTATTGCCGAGCGCTTTGAACAAGCTACGATTATGTTTGCAGATATTGTTGATTTTACCGGATTTTCTGCTCGCATTTCTCCCTCAGAATTAGTCAATTTCCTGAATCAAGTTTTCTCCGCTTTTGATGAATTAGCCGAAAAACATCATTTAGAAAAAATTAAAACCATTGGAGATTCCTACATGGTGGCGGGCGGTTTACCCACTCCTCGCCATGACCACGTGGAAGCGATGGCAGAAATGGCTTTAGATATGCAGGCAGAAATTCGCCGATTTCAAGGACAAATGGGTCAATCTTGTAATTTAAGAATTGGAATTAATACCGGGCCAGTGGTGGCGGGTGTAATTGGCACGAAAAAATTTATCTATGATTTATGGGGAGACGCCGTTAATATTGCTTCTCGGATGGAATCCCAAGGAGAAGTGGGTAAAATCCAAGTTACAGCCACTACTAAAAACCTTTTAAATGGTAAATATGACTTTGAAGAACGGGGTTTAATTGATGTTAAAGGTCGAGGAGAAATGCTCACCTATTGGTTAACTAAACGCCGATTGGTATAATATAGCAACCGCTAAGGCAGATTACTCGGCGGTTGAAACCGCCGAAAATTTCAATCTTTTTCCGTATTTCCACCTTTAATCCATCCCGTGCGATCTCTATCAGTCAAAACCCGCACTTTTTGCCATTGTTTATCATCACTTTCTCCCAGGACAACCACTTTTTCTTGATAGGCAATGCCACCAATTCGGTTAGCCTCGGTACTGGGAGTATCGCGTAAAATCAAACCGATAGGCTGGGTCACAATCGCCCGATAAGCCCCTGGTTCAAGCTTTTCTGCTTCGGGAGTTGGGATCGGGGTTGGCGTGACCGCGGCTTGGGGAGTAACGGGCTTTGCTGCTATTTTTGGTTGGGGGTTATCATTGGGAAAAGTCGGACGTTCTGGAAGTTCTGATAAACGGGCTGCGAAATATAAAGCTGTAGCGACCGTTGCACCCGCTAAAATTAAAATTGCCAGAAAAAAACCAACAATAAATTTAAAAACACCATAAAGATTCATAGTTTTGGGAATAGTTCTATACATAGGTTTTAAACCCCGATCTAAAGATACCTACTATACCATTAACCGGATAAGCGACGATTTAAACTACCCTGTCGAGAAGCTAAACGGGCTTTCCCGGCAGCAGCCCAATTTTGCAGAAACTCAATTTGCTCCTTCGCTGTTCTGGCTAAGGGGACAATTTGACTCGCTGCTTCTAAAATATCATCGGTGACGAAATCTCGGTTTTGACTAAAGCCAATGTGCATCGCTTCAATTAAAGTTTGTTCAATTTCTGCCCCAGAAAAATCAGGGGTTTCATAGGCTAATCGTTCTATATCATAGTTTCTAATATTTTGGGGACGTAGTTTTGATAAATGCACTTCAAAAATGGCTTTTCGTTCTTCTTGATAGGGTAATCCCACAAAGAAAATTTCATCAAATCGTCCCTTTCTTAACATTTCCGGGGGCAAAGATTGAATATTATTGGCCGTTGCGACCACAAAAACCGGGGAGGTTTTTTCGGCTAACCAAGTAATAAATGTCCCAAACACTCGATTACTGGTTCCTGAATCTCCTCTACCATCTAATCCCGAAAAGGCTTTATCAATTTCATCAATCCATAACACACAAGGCGCTAGGGCTTCTGCTAATTGAATCATTTGTCGGGTGCGAGATTCCGATTCTCCAACCAGTCCCGCAAATAAACGCCCCACATCTAATCTTAATAATGGTAAATGCCAATGATGGGCGATCGCTTTTGCCGTTAAGGATTTTCCTGTTCCTTGGATTCCTACTAATAATAACCCTCTGGGATAGGGTAAACCATATTGTCTCGCCCGTTCTGAAAAGGCACTTCCCCGGAGTAATAACCAATCTTTTAAATTATCTAAACCCCCAATATCCGAGATATTTTCCTGGGCAGAATAAAAGTCTAAAATTTGAGTTTGACGAATGGTTTGGCGTTTTTCTTCTAATATTAATTCAATATCATCCTCTTGTAATTCTCCATGGGTGGCGATCGCCTTTGCTAAAATTCGGCGAATCCTTTCCATCGAAAGTCCTTGACAGGAACGCACCATTTCATCTAATAAACGAGGATCTAAAGGCTGTCCTGTTGTGATTAATAATCGTTCAACTTCCGTCTTAATTTCTATTAGATTGGGTAAGGGAAATTCTAAAACCGTTAAGACTTCACTCAAGTCCGAGGGAATCGCAATTTGGGGAGAAATAATTACTAAATTCTTAGGTTGAGACTTTAATTTTTTGGCTAAATTTCTTAATTTCCGCGAAATTGCAATATCTTCTAAAAATCTATGAAAGTCCCTTAGAATAAAGACAGCAGGCATCGCCTCTGGTAATTTTTCTACAAATTCTAAGGCCTGTAACGGATTGCGTTTTCCGGCTCCTAAATCATTAGGATTTCCCTGCTGATATCCTTCCACAAAATCCCAGACATAAACCCCACGGTTGCCTTGATCTTTTGCCGCCTGTTTAATTACAGTTTCGACTCGTTCTTCTTCTAAAGTCGGAATATAAATAATAGCGTAGCGCGATCGCAATAATAACTTCAATTCCTCATTGAATTTACTCATAGAAAGTGGGAGCAGGGGGAGGTAGGGGGGCAGGGGGAGCGTCCTCGCTCGCTGACTATCAAATGTTAACTATCAACACCTCTTAATTATTGTAGATTTTGCTTCAAAGATTGTAATGAAGCCCAACGTTGATCAACAATAGGCCCGGATTCGGTTGATATCGGTTGGGGAAGTTCACAGGGCCCCTCACAGAGTTGGCGTAGGGGTAGGGCTAAACACAATTGTTGATAGAGCCAATCCCCAAGTAAAAAATGACCTTGGGGATGCAGACTTTCCACAGGTTCATCTAAAGAAATTTCTACTTCAGCTTTAGAAGCATCGACTTTATCTACCGAAGCCATCAACCAAATTAATTCAGAAGTATCGACCTTTAACCGATGGTTATATTGTTTTAAACATCGGTCACAGGTCAGGGTAACAATAGTTTCCGCCTGAACCACCGCCTCGATATAAGTGGTTTTGTGACTGACCCGCATCCGACCTCGAACCGGAGTTAGAGTTTCTAAGTCGGGGAAAAACTCTTGAAACTCAAATTCTAAAGATCGGTTTTGTGTCCTAAGTAAATCTGGGATATAGATGGAGTCCATAATTATTTTCCCACCTGCGGTACAATAAGCAAGGCTAAACAAAGTTTTCGGTGTCTAGCCTTTTATTTTAACCACCAAACGACGATCGGGTTCCTGTCCCCGACTATAGGTTTCTAAATCATCGCTTTCTTCGAGAAAAGAATGAATCAGACGTCTTTCTGCCGAAGACAGGGATTTAATTTCCACCTCTCCCCCGGTCTCTCGGACACGACTGGCCGCATGGTCAGCTAAAGCCCGCAATTCCAAATGACGTTGAGTTCGATATCCGTTGAGTTCTACGGTGTAAGAGGTGCGATTTTCGTCCTCTTTGCCCAGGTTATGAATGGCGTTGAGTAAATATTGAATCGCATCTAAAACTTCCCCGTCCTGACCGATTAAAGTTGCCACCTGTTCGGGGGTGAGATTAACTTGATCAATGGTTAACCAACAGGAATCCGCTTCTAAACTAGGTTTTACCTGGGAGGGAACCGCCCCTAATTTGAGCAATTCCTCCAACCATTCTTGGCCCTGTTGTATATCGCTATTATTCATTTCTACGACTGCGCCTTTTTCTTAGAACGTCCCGGCTCAAAGGGTAATGCTTCTCTTTCCCCATCAACCGTTGCTAATTTAGCGGTTTTACTGGATTCTTCCACAATTTTTTGCAAGTGTTCGGGTAGAGGTTCCCGGGACAAAATAAATGCTTGAACCGTTTGGAAGATATTCGCAATCAGCATATACAGCAACACACCCGCCGGAAGGGGAAAGAAGAAAAACATCCCACTAAACAGCACAGGTGTAATTTTATTAACAGTATCCTGCTGAGGATTACCACTACTAGAACCTTGTCCCGATAAAACTTGGTTGAGATATAAAGATACCCCAAAAGCCAGAATCATCCCGACAATATCCCAGTGAATCGTACCATCGGGATCAACGGCCCCGACTCGACCCAAAGCATCAATAAACAGAAATCCTTTATCCGAAGCTAATCCCCTCAGACCCACTTGAATCGTGGCATCTCCAGGTGCTAAGGCCAGGATTTGACCGTTTTCACCGACTTGGATCTTATCTTCCCCTTTCAGAATTTTCCAGGTGGGGATTAGGTTTACTTCGGGATATTTTTCCAATTCCGATTTTAAGGGTTTACCGTCAACGGTTTGGAGTTCTACCTTTACCTTTTCATTCAGCCCTAAACGATTACCACCGGGAATCATCGCGACAACGGAGGTGTGAATTCCATCGGCGAAATAATAGTTTTGAGCTTTAGTAGCGTAGGCTTGGGGCTGAACCTGTTCAATTTGTGCTTGGGGTAAAATCTGTAGGTCTATGCTGTAGTTGACATCAGAAAAGGGTGAACCCCGCAAAGTAGCAAACAGAGCAAAAAGAATCGGCATTTGAATCAGAAGCGGGAAACATCCAGCTAAGGGATTTCCCAGTTCTTTGTAGACTCTGCTCATTTCTTCCCGTTGTTTCACCGGGTCATCTTTATGCTGTTGTTGGATTTGATCAACCCGTTCTTTCATCAACGGTTGGGTGACTTTCATTCGCCGCATATTGCGAATTGAACCCGCATTCAAGGGGTAAAGCGCGAAGCGAACCACTAAGGTTAACGCTACAATTGCTAAACCATAACTAGGCACGATCCCGTAGAAAAAATCTAGGATCGGCAACATCAAATTATTGGAAAGAAACCCGATACCAAAGTCCATTCTTTTGAGTTTATTGAACTGCTTGCGTCAAATTTATATAATTTTAAGAACCATTAGCCGACGCTGGATTCGTGGGTTGGCGACAACCCATACCATTCGTCAGGCTTCAGGCTCAACACCGAAAAAACTGCATCCTTTTCCCAGATTATCGGCTGGTTATCGCACTGGCTTTTTGAGCCTGGGGTGAGATTTTATCGAGGATAAAGTCATAGGCTTCTCGAAATCGAGGAACGGCCCGCAGTTCCAGACGAGACCCATTTTTCAGGGTGACAACCATATCCCCCCAAGTCCCGAGTCCTCTGGGAACCTTCACGATTTTGATAATTTCTGAATAGACAATATCGGTACGATCCTGTCCCATCCATCCACCGATCACAGATATCCGGCGGTTCGTGATCCGATAGCGCAGCCATAATGCCCGCACAATTGCCCCAATCGCCAGAGGGATACCAATAACCGTCAGTCCTATTAATAGATTGATAATCAGGTCGCCGATCGCCGGGCCTCCCTCATAAAAACTTTCCTCCCGTATACCCATTTAAAACCTCTGCTTCTACCAACAACTTTTCTAATTCTTGCAGAATTTCTGAATAATTGCACTGATCGGCCGTTGGTTTAACAACGATCACAACGTCCCAACCCGGTGATATCAAGGGTAAAAACTGATGCCAAACTGCTCTAATTTGACGTTTGATCCGATTCCGAACCACAGCCCGTTTACTTACTTTTTGACTAATGGAAATCCCCATCCTAGTCGGCTGAACACAGGACGAGTCGGTTAAATTCCGTTCTGTTCTATGGGGTTGACCTCGTAAGGCCCTCAAGGTTAAATGAGGGGTTTTGCGATGCAGTCCTTTGCTATAGACGGCTTTGAAGTCTTTGGGATGTCGGAGTCGATTGATTTTCGGTAACATTAATTAGGTACTGCTACCCACAAATTCAAAATTCCCTTTAGCTTGATCATCAGGATGGCAATGAGTTCGTGGGAATAGCAATAGGTTTTCTTGAATTGGGATCAAGGATTTAAAACGTTAAACGCGCCCGTCCTTTCTTGCGACGAGCTTTGATAACTGCTTGACCGTTTTTTGTCCGCATTCGTACTCTGAAGCCAGAAACTCTTTTCTTTTTGCGGTTCGTTCCTTGCAGGGTTTGTTGAGCCATTACTTACCTCCGGTGCCTTTTTGTTAATTTGTTAATTAAAAGTCACAATTTTTCAGTGTACCACAATTGTTGGACTTTAGGCGCGGGGTGCAAAAAGCTTCTCCACAACTACAATATTAATCAATACTCAAAACCCAAGTTCCCACATAACGCAACATCGGCACATCTCCGGGGGTGCGAATATTGGCATTAAAGTTGAAAACGCCCCCAAAGGTGGGATTTTTGACGTTAGAGAGAACGATTTCTACCTTAGTCCCCGCCGGAATCGGTTCTTGGGGATAAATTTGGATAATATGGTTCTCTTTATCCCAAATCACGTCTTCTAAGGGAATCGGCTTATCTTTAATGCGAATTTGTACTGATTTAGGATCAATTTTGCCTTTATAGTATTTGGGATAGGTGATGGAAATTTCGGCGATCGCTAAATTCAACTTATCAGCCGGAAGTCTTAATTTATAACGATCCCATTCTCCCGACCGTCCGCTTTGGAGAAAATAATTTAAGATGTTGGCCTTGTCGGGGCCACTCAACAGGGTCATCCCTGGTAAACCTTGGGCTTGGGTGATTTTAGCTAAACTTGTCAGGGCTAAACCCGTTATTAATAATGCAGAAAATAGTTGTCGCATATCGGCTCCTGTAAAAAAGTTAAATTTTGTTTAAATTTTAACAACTATATCAAATATAGGTTAAAGGATTAAGAATCTACATCGACCAAATACGCGGGGAATTGTAACATTTTTTGGGTTTTTGTGCAACAATTATTATAAGCTCTATTATTCTATCCTTTCGCGTACCCATTTACGAAATGCTCTCAAGGCTACACTCGTCCCCTTTATCCGACTCATTTCTACAAACTGAGAAATTACTTCTATGACTGGAAAATTGGCAAAAATTGGGCTAATTTGAGACTTAATATATTCTCCATTTCGCAGAACATAAATTTGCAATTGATCATTTTCATAGCGCCACAGTTCTGTAACACCGAGCGCTTGATAAGCACTTAACTGAGTTTTAGAGGTAACATCAACTTCAATGGCTAAATCTGGGGGTGGGTCAACCGTTAAATCTAACCGTTTTTTCCCAATCATCGCTTGATAATTTTGAATATAAAAACAATTATCCGGTTCAATTCCAGCCGCCATTCCTTGACGTTTAAATGTTGTTGATCCAAAACACTCCCGTTCCATTTCTAGTTCTTCTAGCAGAATTTTTACCATATCCCCAATAATTTCTTTATTAAATTCATGTTCTGGTAAAGGCATCCTAATCTCCAAAATTCCTTGAAAATAAGCCACTCGCGCCCCCCGATGTTCGCCCAATTCCGCTAAAATCGCCTCAAAATCTTGCCAGCTTACATCCAGAAATAGCACACGCTGTCCAGGGGGAACGCTGAGTTGCTTGAATTGCAGTGTCACCATCACCATTACCCTTTTCTAAGAGTTACTTTTAGTTTAATACAATTCAAAATAAAAATTTTATCCTTGTTCCCTGGTTCTACCAGGGAATGCAATTAGGCAGGCTCTGCCTCCTCTTATATTAACAGCAAGTAGGGTCTTTTATTCCCTATTTTTTTAACGGGACATAACTAATAATATCTTGATATTCATTTTATGGGCATTCTTGACTCACCTTAACCGCTTCCTGTTCAGCTTTTAACTTCAGCAATCTTTTGACAACAGTAGGGGGATTTTGATCATGTTCTGTTTCAGCTTGATTTGTAGCTGTTAACCAATTTTCTAAATAAGCAGAAACCTGTTCTTGATTTCTAAAATAATAAAGAATAGTGGCATAAATTTGTTCTAATGTAACTGTTGTAAAATGCTTTTGGATTTCTTCGGGGGATTGATGATTATACAGATATTCATACAAAATCTGTTCAATGCTAATGCGTGTTCCTTTAATTCGGATATCATCAGAAGCAAGAACATGAAAGTAATCGTGCAATTGAATTAATGATTGTATCATTTTCGTTAAAGTTTATAGTTGTTTAGGATGACCTGTTTTAGCTTGCAAGTGGGTGTTAATCATCATTATAACAATTTATTAAAACAACTGATTGCAGTGAAGCGATCGCTTAAACAAAAAAACAAGGAAGGGTTAAACAGATGTTATTAATACCCAGTGTTAAGCAAGAGTTATTAAATTTAATAGAACAGTTACCTGCTAATTCTTTATCTAACAGGGGCAAGATTTTCGGCTAAATAGTTTTCTAAAAAGGTTTGGGGAGAAATACCCTGTTTTTGAGCTTCGGCTTCGAGTTGGCGAATCATCCAGAGGGGTAAATTGAGTTCTATTTTTTGTTTTTCTCGGTTGGGTCGTCTGGCGGTCGAGAAATCCATAAATTCGGTGAGGTCTTCACCTGTGTCAAATTTTGCGTCAAATTCTTCGGCTTTCATACCATATAACCTCATTGGGACGGGAACGGCGGACGGAAATAATTCGGATATTTTCTAATCTGTAAGTGATAACGGCTGTCCAGTGTTTTTGCTTCAGTTTGCCAATGGCTAAAAAACGCGATTCTGTTTCGCTTGTAGCCTGAATTTCCAACAAGTCATCGTCTTGCCAAAGTTGTTGGGCTTCGATGAAGTCTATGCCGTGTTTTTGTTGGTTGGTTCGACTTTTATTGTCGTCATACTCAAAGCTATACATGGTTAGCCTTGGGGAATGGTCTCTAGGAGGCTGGCAAATCCGTGTTTATTACGGGTTTTGGTCAGGGTGTAGCTGTTCATTTCCTGAGCTTTTTGACTGTTTTGTACATTTTAGCAGTTTTATTAGGTGAGTTGACCTGTAAAGGCTTTTTGTAATTGTAACAGCAATTTTTCACAGTCGGACAGATCCGAAATCTTGGAAAATAAGAACATAATTAATACTGGCATTTTTTTATCAATTGAGATAAAAAATAATTAAAGTGAAGCGATCGCTTAAACTAAAAAACAAGAAAGAATTAAACAGATGTCATCAATAAAAGAAAAATGCTAATTTACCCAATAACAATAACTTCAATTATTATCCGTATTGTTATTACCAATATTCTCATCTGCTTTCTATATCCCTCTAGTTTTTTGATTGCCGGATGTAATGCTGCCTCGGCGATCGCTCGTATTAATAGCAGATATTTCCTGAGCCGTTTGGGATAGTAAGACGTTGTTAATTGCTCGATCTGTACGAGCTTGTTGAGCTTCTTGCAAAACTCGAGCATTAACATGATCCAGGACTTACACAATTGCGCTATACATAGCGCATAGAAAACCGAGCGATTTTCGGCGATTTAGCTCAGATAATCGCAAGGAACCCGGATTAAATTAGTCTCAATTCATGAGTTTAAAACTCAATAAATTTTAGCTTCAAAGACGGATATTTAAGCTCTTGGGTAAGATATTTAGACAATAAATTAGCTTTTAATTCATAAACAGTTTGAGAAACTTTCCTCGGCCGTTGGGCTTTGGTTTGTTTCATCCCAAATCATCGGCACAATCACTTTTCCCTTAACAGTAGAACCTAGAAATGCTGATGAGGTGGCAGGTTGTCTTATTTATAAAACAAATGTATCTTTTATAAATAAGATATGTGGTAGGGCTATAAAACTAGGGAATGCAATGAGTTGAAATGATAATTAAATTAGAATAGCACCTTGACAATATGGGATTTTATGTTAAAGTGATAATGCTATTCATAAAATTACGGTATTTAATAGGAGGCAGTTCAATATGGATTTTGAATCTTGGAAAAAAAAATTGATACCTTCCGAAATGAAACAAGTTTGGTCAGAGATTAAAACATTACTTAACGTCGATCAGAACAATTTGCTTTTAGCTGAAGAGGAAGCTAAAAAGAATAACTTTACTAGAGCAATTTCTATTTTGAAAAAAATAAAAGCTGATTCTGAAGTTTATCAAGAAGCTCAATCTAAAATCATACAGTATCGTCTAACTTTTCATGGTTTTCTATTAAAAGAATCTCAAATTAAAGCCGAAAATGCTTGCTTTTTAGAAGCCTTGAGTTTTCTATTGCAAATACCTTCTGAATCAGAATTATATTCGGAAGCACAGAATAAGATTATTGAGTATAAGCAATCTTTAAAAGAACAAGAGATTGCTAAAGAAAAAGCTATTCAAGATAAAATTGATGAGCAAGCAAGCCTTCTACTTGAAAAAGCTTTAAGTTTAGGTGAGCAAGAAAAATTTTATGAAGGCTTAAAATTACTGAGAGAAATCAGTAGTAAAGCACAGATTTATCCACAAATAAATGAGAAAATAGCAGATTATCAGGAAGCTATAAAGCAACAAGAATTAGAAAAAGAGCGTGAAAAAGAAAGAATTAGAAAAGCTAAAATTGACGAACAAGGCAATCATTTACTTGAACAAGCTTTAAGGTCATCTGAACAAAATAAATTTGATGAAGCCTTAACATCACTTAGAAAAATTTCATCAGAAGCTTCAATATATCAAGAAGTACAAGTAAAAATTGCTGAATATGAAGAAGCATTTAGACACCAACAGATAGCACAAGCAAAAGCTATTCAAGATCAAATTGATGAGCAAGCAAACCTTCTACTTGAAAAATCTTTAAATTTAGCTGGACAAGGAAACTTTTCACAAGCCTTAAACTCCCTCAGAGAAATTTTACCAGAAGCACAGATTTATCCACAAGTAAAAGAAAAAATAGCTGAATATCAAGAAGATTTAAAACAGCAAAAAAGTGAACAGGAACGTGAGCGAGAACAGCTTCTCAAGATTGAGCTAGAAACAAAAGCATCTCAATTATTAGAATCGGCTACAAAATTAGTTGATCAACATTCCTTTTCAGATGCTTTAGATATTCTTATAGCAATTCCTGCACAAACACAAGCGTACCCAAAGAGTAGGGAATTGGCTAATCAAATCAAGTCAAATCGCCGTGTTGAAAACGGTGATCGTGCAATTGTTGTAGAAAATTTTTACACCACTCACTCACTTATTCCCAAAAATGAATTCGCTGAACCCATTTCATCTAAAGCTGATGGAAAACTTTTAGTGATAGAAATGCAGGTTGAAAATCTAGGAAAAGAAACTGGAAACATTATATTTTCTATATTTCATGTAACAGACGAAAATGGATATAAGTTTGATTCTATTAGCGATACTAATCTTTATATATATGAACAAGAAAATGGGTTTTCTTCAAACAGTGATTCTATTAGACCGACGGGTTCAATAAAAATTTTAAAAGTATTTGAGATTAATTCTAATTCTCAGAACATAACTTTCCAGTGGAAAGGAAAATCAATTAACTTAGGTAAACCTAAACACTTTCATCAATCTGTTACAAATTCACCAGTTATTGAAAGTGATGATTTCAAGATAAGTAGACAAGAAAAAATGATTCATACGACTCCTGCTAGTAATAATAATGGGAAATTTAACAGTATAAATGAGCGTGTTGAAGTAGGTAATCGTGCTATTACTGTAGAGAATGTTTATTTTACTGATTGCTTAGAATCAACCGATGAATTCGATGATCCTATTTTTCCTAAAACAGGTGGAAAGTTTATCTGTGTAGAATTAACAGTAGAAAATACAGGAAAAGAGACGGGAAATATTATTTTTTCTACGTTTCAGGTAATGGATGAAAATGGATATAAATTTGATGCTGTAGACGAAAGTGAAATTTATCTATATGCGAGCGAATTAGGTTTTGATGCAACATTTGAATCAATTAGACCAAAAAGTTCAGCAATAATTTTAAAAGTGTTTGAAGTCAATGAAGATTCCAATAAACTAAATCTGTATTGGAAAGGAAAATCTATAAACTTGTTTTGATTAGTGCTATATCTTGGGATCAAACAGCCTTAAAATGAATTCTGTGGTTTTTAAGGTTTGAATTGATTGCAAACTCAATTCTTAAAACTAGCCACTAATTTTCTCTTGCTTTCTATTCCCTCTGGTTTTTTGATTGCCGGATGTAATGCTGCCTCGGCGATCGCTCGTATTAATAGCAGATATTTCCTGAGCCGATTGGGATAGTAAGACGTTGTTAATTGCTCGATTTTATATTAAGAATTGTTTCAAATTAAAACAAAATAGAAATTTTTGAACAATAGCAAAAAGTTAATTGTATCTTAAACAATATCCAGGGTTAAACAACCCACCCAGATTAAAAAACACCATTTAAACAGGACTTCACAATGATTAATACTGTAACACCAGTTTCTAAAGGGACTGGCGTTCTATTAAAAGCACCTTTATCCGGGTATATTCTACCCATTGAACAGGTTCCCGACCCGGTATTTGCTCAAAAAATGGTTGGGGATGGGATTTCTATTGACCCCGTGAGTCAGGTGTTAATTGCCCCCTGTGACGGGGAAGTGATCCAACTGCATCCGTCCTATCATGCGGTGACACTGAAGACGCCAGAAGGGTTAGAAGTGTTGATGCACATTGGTTTAGATACGGTGACATTGCGGGGTCAAGGGTTTAGTCCTAAAGTTAAAATGGGCGATCGCATTCAAACAGGCGATCCCTTAATAGAATTTGATCCCGATTATATAGCTCTAAATGCTAAAAGTTTGCTCACCCAAATTGTGATTACTAATAGTGAGCAAGTGGCAACTTTTCAAGCCAGTTCGGGTAATGTTGTTGCTGGAGAAACAGTTATTTTAGAACTGACTTTAGCCCCAAAAGTCATTGAAAATAACCCAATTTCTGCCGAGATAATTACCTCAGATGAAATTATTATTCCTAATCCTACAGGATTACACGCTAGACCCTCGGCCGTATTAGCAAATTTAGCTAAAAAATATAAATCAAAAATTCGTTTACAACGGGGTGATCAAGACGCAAATGTTAAGAGTGTAGTCGGATTAATGGCCATAGAAGTCAATAACGGCGATCGGGTGGTATTGGTGGCCCAGGGGCCAGATGCGACCGAAGCGATCGCCGAACTCACCGAGGCCATGCGTTCCGGGTTGGGGGAAGAAGGAAGCGCCCCGATCTCAGCCCCGGCTAGTGTTGCTCAAGGAGAAATCTCGAATCCAGCCCCCCGTCGGCGTTCGGACGATCCGAATCTGGTTTTAGGGGTGGCTGCATCCTCTGGAATAGCCGTTGGTCAGACCTTCCGGGTCAGGGAACAGGAAATTGAGGTGACGGAAAAGGGCGAAAACCCCAATACAGAAAGGCGTAAGTTAGAATCGGCGATCGAACAGGCCCAATTAGAGGTAGAAGCGTTACGGGCCAATGTTCATAGCCAGGGCGATCCCAGCAAATCGGCGATTTTTGCCGCCCATCAAGAATTATTAGAAGATCCCGAATTAATTGATATTGCTACCAGCACCATTGATAAGGGAAAAAGTGCGGCTTTTGCTTGGAAACAAACCTTTACCAATAGTGCAAAGCAACTGGCACAATTACAAAATGAGTTGTTATCTCAACGGGCAAATGATGTCCGAGATGTGGGGCAAAGGGTATTAAGAATTTTGACTGGAGTAACCTTAACCGGGCCGATTTATCCTGAGAATACTATTTTAATTGCTGAGGATTTAACTCCTTCGGATATGGCAACCTTGGATAGATCAAAAGTGATTGGATTTTGTACCGTTGCCGGGGGTTCGACCTCTCACGTTGCCATTTTAGCGCGTTCTATGGAAATTCCGGCGATCGCGGGAACTGAACCTCAAGTATTAGATTTAGCTGATGGTACACCTGTTATTTTAGATGGCAGTAAAGGCACTTTAAAATTAAATCCGACAACGGCGGAAATGGAACGGGTAAAAACCCTGCAAGTTGAAATAGCAAAAAAACGGGAAACCGACTTAGCTAATGCCATGAAACCCGCCATCACTACCGATGGATACCGGATGGAAATTGTTGCCAATATTGGAAGCAAATCGGAGGCAGAAACTTCGGTGAAATTGGGGGGAGAAGGGGTTGGTTTATTACGGACGGAATTTGTATTTATGGAGCGTGCTTCTGCCCCTACAGAGGACGAACAAACGGAAATTTATAGTAGTATTGCCAGGGTTTTAGGGAAGGAACGGCCGTTAATTATTCGGACGTTAGACGTAGGGGGAGATAAACCTTTACCCTATTTACCAATTCCCCATGAAGAAAACCCATTTTTAGGAGAACGGGGAATTAGATTTGGCTTTGATCGTCCTGAACTTTTAAGAACCCAATTTCGGGCTATTTTAAGATCGGCGGAGGCGGGAATGTTGCGAATTATGTTCCCAATGATTGCCCGATTAGAAGAAATTAGAATGGCAAAAGCGATGTTAGAAGAAGAACGGGAAAAGTTAAATCTTCCTCCCGTTTCTGTGGGAATTATGGTGGAAGTTCCCTCGGCGGCAGTCATGGCAGAACAGTTTGCCAAGGAGGTTGATTTCTTCTCTATTGGCACTAATGATTTAACCCAATATACTTTAGCTATGGATCGGGGACATCCGAAATTAGCGCCCTATGTAGATGGGTTAAATCCGGCTATTTTACGATTAATTGATTTAACTGTAAAAGGAGCTATTAAACAGGGGAAATGGGTGGGGGTTTGTGGGGGAATTGCTAGTGATCCTCAAGCTATTCCATTATTAATTGGTTTGGGGGTTAAGGAATTAAGTGTTAGTGTTCCGAGTATTCCCACAATTAAGGCACAAATCCGAGAATTAAGTTTAGTTGAGTGTCAAGAATTAGCCCAAAAAGCTTTAAATGCAGAAACGGGGGCGGATGTGCGGGGGTTGTATTCTATGGATGTTTGACCCCCCCTAGCCCCCCCTTAGTAAGCTGGGGGAATAATTGAAATCCCCCCCTTAGTAAGCAGGGGGAATAGTCAAAAAAGGTAACGGGGAATAGTCAAAAACTCCTCCCCTTGGTAAGGGGAGGTTGGGTGGGGTTCTTCTTCAGGAATTTTAATTCTGTCTAGTTATTATCAACAATCAACAATTAATAACAAAAACGATGTTCAAAAACGCTTTTGCTTTATTACAAAAAATGGGAAAGTCTTTAATGCTTCCCGTTTCGGTTTTACCCATTGCTGGCTTATTATTAGGATTGGGTAGCGCTCGTTTAATTGAATTACAAAATCTGGCATCGGGAACAATTTCCTCCCCTAAATTTTGGTGGCTTCCTGAAGGTTTAGCGAACATTATGAAAACTTCCGGGGATGCAATTTTTGGCAATTTACCGATTATTTTTGCGATTTCCGTTGCCATTGGATTTGCGGAAAATGACGGGGTGGCTGCTTTAGCTGCAACGGTGGGATTTGTGGTTTTTGTTGCTTCTTTAGGGGCGGCTTCTACTACTTTCTTTGGCATGAATCCCGAACAATTAAAACCTGTTATGGGCATTCCTTCCCTAGATACGGGGGTGTTTGGCGGGTTAATTATGGGCTGTGTTGCCGCCTATTTATTTAACCGTTATTTCCGAATTCAATTACCTCAATATCTGGGATTTTTTGCCGGAAAACGATTTGTTCCGATTGTGACTTCCTTTGCAGCGATCGCCATGGGAATCTTAATGAGCGTGGTCTGGCCGCCCATTGGAGCCGCGATTTCTACGGCTGCAAATGCCGCTGCATCTGGGGGAAATGTTAGTCTTACCGCCGCAATTTATGGGCTTGTAGAACGGTTATTATTACCCTTTGGATTACATCATATTTGGAATGTTCCTTTCTTTTTTCAAATCGGATCATTTCTTGATCCAATTACCAATAGAATCGTAACCGGAGACATTAATCGCTTCTTTGCTGGCGACCCAACGGCCGGAATTTTAGGGGGTGCTTATTGGTTCAAAATGTTCGGTTTACCTGCGGCGGCGATCGCTATTTGGCGGACAGCAAAACCCAAAAATCGAGCGTTAACTGGCGGGATTATGATCTCTGCTGCTTTCACCTCTTTCTTAACCGGAATTACCGAACCGATTGAATTTTCATTTATGTTCGTAGCCCCGCCTTTATACGCCATTCATGCAGTAATGGCGGGCTTTTGTGATTGGTTATTTGTTGCCTTGGGTGGGCGCATGGGATTTACTTTTTCCCAGGGATTTATTGACTTTTTCCTGTTTAATGGATTAGGTACAAAGGCGTGGTTAATTCCCGCATTGGGGCCGTTTTTTGCGGCTTTATATTTCTGTGTTTTTTACTTTGGAATCCGACAGTTTAATTTCTCCACTCCGGGTCGAGAAGATGAGGTAGAAACCGTAACAACGATTACCCCAGGAACCGGAGTTGGTAGTATGGCAATGGAGTTAGTTCGAGCTTTTGGCGGACGCAGTAATATTGCTACTTTGGATGCTTGTATTACTCGATTACGAATCACGGTTAATGATATTAAAAAGGTGAATAAACCCCGACTCAAAGCATTAGGAGCTTCGGGAGTTTTAGAAATGGGAAATAGTGCTCAAGCTATATTTGGCCCCCGTTCGGAAAATTTAAAAACGGATATGATGGAATATCTCAAAAATGCGGGGCCAGAGGCGGATTTTGTTGAGGAAATAGCACCGGAAGCAACGGAGGTTAATGCAACGGAAGCGGAGATTTCATCCCCAATTATCTCGGATTCCGAGGCAAAAAATCGGATTCAGGAGATCATAATTGCCTTGGGTGGAAAAAAGAATATTCAAAGCGTTGATGCTGTCGCCTTAACTCGATTACGAGTTAAAGTTATTGATAATAACCTGGTTGATGAAGATAAATTAAAAACCGCAGGTGTGGAAGGAATTTTACGTTTACCCGATGGTATTTTACATCTATTAGTCGGTTTGGGTGCGGAACAATATGCAGCCCAAATTCAAGATTGATTGCTAAAATTACTGGGTAAAATTGTTATAGTAGGGAATAGGAAACTAACCCCCCGGTAGAGACGTTATGGAATGTCTCTACCGGGGGGAATGTGTAGCAAAAATTAAAGGATGGAATATCAGATAGGTTTAAAATCAGTGTTAAGATTGAGTTGATTAGCTTGGACTCCTGGTAAAAATGCAATCAGTTCTTCTAAACCAGATTTATTAACATAAATACCCGCTCCTGTTCCATACCCGGATAAGGTTAAATCTTTAAAAGTAATTACATCATTAGTTTTATAAGCAAAGTAATCTTGACCTACAGTAAAATCACTAATAAAGGCAAAATCCGTTAAACCTCCGGCGGCGTAATAGGTGCTAGAATCAGAACTCCCTAAGTAAAATCCATCTAATCCCGCACCCCCAACTAAAGTATCAATTTCACCCGCCCCTGGAGTGGCTGAATCAACATCAATCCCCGCAATAAAATCATCTCCAAGATCACCGGAAACATAATCATTTCCCCCGCCACCCGCTAGGAGATCAATTCCTTGACCTCCAAACAAAGAATCACTATCATTTCCTCCAAATAATAAATCTGAACCTAAGTTACCAAAAACTTGATTTTTACCTGATTCTCCAATCAGAACATCGTCCCCTTTTCCTCCAAATAGCAGATCATTCCCTGGACTACCATAAATAACATCTGCTCCTAGATTCCCATTCATCGTATCATCGCCTTCAAGACCTTTCAGGGTGTCATCTCCCCCTAGCCCGTAAATTTCATCGTTTTCAATCAATCCAGTTAGATTATCGGCTGCTTCAGTTCCTAAAATCAAAGTCATTTTTTTAATCAGTTATTAGTAATCAGTTATCAGTTATCATTAATAAAGCAATTGTTGGTTATTGTCAACTAAAATTAATATTTATTTTACTTAACTGATGACTGATTACTGATGACTGATGACTGATTTCTGAGTGGTGGCGATCGCCACAATACCCGCGACAGAAATTCCCGATTTTTGAAGTTGAGAAATGGCTGATTTAACCGTTGCACCCGTTGTATAAATATCATCTAAAATTAAAACCGAACCCTGGGGAGGGCGACGCCGGAAATCCTGACCAATATTAAACACACTTTGCATTTCTTTTAAACGTTGATCGGGCGAAAGTTCATGGAGTGCTTCCGTTTGTTTAATTCGTTCTAAACCGTGAGAAGATAGGGATAAACCCGTTAATTCACAAAAACTTTTCGCCAACAGTTCTGCTTGATTAAACCCGCGTTTTTTTAACTTAGCTGGGTGGAGGGGAATGGGTACGACGGTCACAGGGGAGATCCCTAACCCGGGAGTCGATAACCAAGTTTGTGCCAATCCATAGCCCAAAGGTTTAGCTAATTCGGTATGATGATTATATTTGAGAGCAGCGATCGCTCGTTTGAGAACATCTTTGTACTGTCCCCAGACACAAAGCGGCACCTCAGAGGTAAATTTAACCCCAGGGGGAAACCGACAGCGAAGTAACTGTCGTTCGCAATAATCACAAAGTTCTGTTGTCGCAGGTCGGTCACATAACGGACAGTTGGGTTTGAGAAATAAACTTAGGAGCGCTTTCACAGTTCGGGTTTTCAGATCAAGTTATTACTAAATTTAGTTCAAAGTGTGGATAATTTTTATGGGCTTCACGAAATTCAATCTGATCATCGCGATTTTGTTGGGGAGCCAGCCTTTTATTTAAGCCAATTACTCCATCAGGGTCATCCGGTTTTACCAGGTTTTGTAGTTACGGATCATTTATTTTGGGAGTTTTTAGAAACCATTAATTGGTTAGAACCCCGATTTGTTGATTTCCCTGAATTATCTCTGTATTTTGACATCAATCAACCCCGGCAATTACAAATTATTGCTCAACATCTTTGTCAACAAATGATGGATAGTCATTTACCTCCGTCATCGAGTCAACCTATTCAAGACAGCATTGACAAATTAAAAACCTCAGCGTTGATTTTTTATCCGAGTTTGAACACTCCCCATCACTTACAGACATCGGGACTTTTTGAATCGGTGATCGGGTGGGCGGATACTCAAAAAGCTTTAGTGGGATTAAAACAAGCCTACTGTGAATTTTTTCGGGCAAAAAGTTTATTATATTGGCAACGATACAAAATTGAATTACAAAATTTACGTCCGGTGGTATTAGTTCAACCTCTCCAGTCTGCGATCGCTTCCGGTTTTGTGGAAATTCGCCCTAACTGTTGGGAAATAAACTCGACTTGGGGTTTGGAATTTTCCCTGTTATGGGGAGAAAGCCATCCTGATATTTATTTAATTCAACCCCAAACGGGAATAATTCAACAACAATTAGGCTCTAAAACTATTATCTATAATTTAAAATCTTCTCCTGATCAACCGACAAAATATCCAATTCCCCAAAAGCAATTCGGAACTCCAATTTCTCAATTTCCTATTTCTGCCACCTTGATTTCTGAACCACAACAAATATTTTCCTTAACGCCGGAACAATTACAACAGTTAATTAAGATTATTCAACAAATTATACAGTCTAATCCCGCCATTACTCGATTAGATTGGCGTTTATTTCAACAGCCCCAAGATCAAGAACCTCAATTCTATCTAGTCGGGGCTAAATGTTCCGAAAACAGTCTTTATTCTAATCCGATAATATCAGATTCTAGCTCGAATCAACAGCGTTTTAGAGGACTAGCCCTAGCCTCTGGAAAATCTAGGGGAACTGCATATATCCTAACAGAAACAGATCCAATCCCATCACAATTACCTGAGAATACTGTGTTAGTTGTTACAGCGATTACTTGGGATTATTTACCATTATTAAAACAGATTGTTGCTATTGTCGCTGAACAGGGAGGAATGACCAGTCATGGTGCAATTGTGGCGCGAGAAATAGGTATACCTGCTGTTTGTGGGATCGTGAATGCAACAATGAAAATAAAAACGGGTGAATCTATTTTTGTCGATGGTAATTACGGGGAAGTTTATATTATCAAAAAAGAATTTCCCGTTAATAAAATGTTTTCACAACCGAGTTTTCAGCAACAACAATTGGTCGAAATCTCGTCAAATGTAAACTCCACAGCCCTGATGGTTAATATTAGTCAATTGAGTTCTCTACAGCGACTCGATTCTTTACCGATTGATGGAGTGGGTTTATTGCGTTCAGAATTAATGGCTATTGAAGTATTAGAACGTTCTGAACATCCTACTATAAATTCCTGGATTTCTCAGGAAATAGGGAGTAAATTCTATAATTTTAATGACTGGATTTTATCAGAAAAACAGCCGATATTTGTTCAAAAAATGGCTGAACAACTTGATCAGATTGTAACAATTTTATCCCCTAGACCTGTTTATTATAGAGCCTTCGATTTACGAGAAGTAGAACAATCTGTCTCAGGATTAACTTATTTTTACCCCCACCAGCCCCTTACCAATGGGGGTAGGGGGGATCAGAAGTTACCCTCTCAGGATGGGATTGATCGAGGTAATTTTCTGGCTTCAGAATCTCCATCTTTAGAACGTCTGGCTTTATTTGATTTAGAACTTAAAGTTTTATTAGAATTGTATAAATCTGGGGATAAAAATATTCATCTTATTTTACCATTTATTCGCTCTGTCGAGGAATTTTTAATCTATAAACATCGGATTGAAGCATCACAATTAAGTCATTATCCTGAGTTTCAAGTGTGGATTATGGCGGAAGTTCCATCAATTCTATTTTTATTACCTGATTACCTGAAAGCAGGAGTTCAAGGGATTTCAATTGGCACCAATGATCTGACCCAATTATTATTTGGAATTGATCGAAATCAAATGCAGGTATTCCCAGGTTTATATGAAAGCAATCCGGCTTTTAAAAAAGCGATAAAACAGTTAATTGAAATGGCAAAAACCGCTAATATTCCTTGTTCAATTTGTGGAGATGCTCCCGCATTATATCCCGAATTAATTGAAGATTTAGTCCGGTGGGGAATTACATCAATTTCCGTTAATTTAGATGCCATTGAATCTACCTATATGGCGATCGCCAAATCAGAAAAACAGATTCCCCTAGAAACCTCTCGCCATCATCTTTAGAGAGTAGGTAGGGGCGAGGTCTTCTCGCCCTCAACCCTCAACCTTAATATTGAGTCCGTTGGAAGGCTTCTTCTGGGGAAATATTACCGTAAATTACCGATAAAATTCCGGGTAAATAGTCATCCATCGTCGTGACACTGGTATAGATTAAATGTTTAATCAATGCCGGGTTTAGAGCCGCATCTTCCGCATCTAAACTGGTTTTATATCGAAGTTCACCATCTTGAAAATTCATTTCAAAATTTCCCACCACTGTCCCATAGTTGAGCAGGGTGATAAATGTCGCCATATTATAGCGTTTATAGTCAGGAACTTTCACTGGAGAAACGGAATAAACCGCAATTTGCCGTTCTTCTTCCCTAACAATGGTATAACAATCAAATCGGCCGTTTTTGCCCTCTACACCCAATGCTAAGACTCGCCGATGTTCAATTTCTCTATAAACCCAACCATCTAGGGTCATAAAGTCAATGAGAACATCAAATACAGGCCGATCTGATGGGTATTCTTGAGAAAGTAATTCCGGGTTCGGGTTTTGTTCTGACACAGTAAACATCCTTAATTTTCCTATATCTACAACGTTCTATGAATAGTGGCTTTAACAATTACGCTCGATGGGAGTTATCTGGCGTTGGCATATTATACGCAATTTTATTTGCTTTAGCACTCCGGTAAACAATATTAGTTAATTCATAATAAATGGGGGGATACAAGGAGTAAAGTTGACCATAATAAAAACGATTTTGATATCGGTTATAATCTTGAATTTTTTTTCTAATTCCCGATCCTAAACGAGAATTTTTTTCAAAGGTTTTATCACTCTGTTCAATTGTCCATTTAATTTCCTCACCATCAACTCCGCGACTAATTAAATCAAAACACTGTTCAATCACTTGACGAATTCTTTCCCTATCTTTGGACTGAAATTCTAGTCCCTCTTGCTCAGAATTTCTGGGTAACAACTGCAACCGATAGCATCCATTAGGATCAGCATGGGGATACCAGCCAAGTTTTAAAGTATAACCATTTTGATTAATAATCCAGTCTGTTTCCTTAAACTCAATTGATTGAATCAATAGCAAGTTTTCATGATAAAAATGCTGATTGAGAATGCGACCATCCTGTACAAACGGATCTTCATCCCCAAAAGAATTATCAGTGATTGCCCAACCACTAGGAATATTCAGACGAACAAGGTTTGATTGCATAAATTAGGATTGACTGGCTCAAGAATCAAGTAAACTCAGCTATCTGGTGTGCTGTTAGCAGCCATTAATATTGCTTTCTGCCCACTTCTGACGAATTATAATGCAACTTCTGATCAATATCATGTTTTTTTATAGACCGCAAGGCAAATATCCCCGTTACCTGTTCGAGATCGAAGGCTGATAGGCGGATTAATCGAGGTGTGATTGCGTTGAAGTGAGTTTATGTTTAGCCGTTAATCAACTGTCTACTGAGCTACCCGCGCATCTAATCTTGACTATTTACCGTTCCCTTCTTAACTGATAACTGATAACTGATAACTGATGACTGAAAAGATCAGCCTGTATTTCGCATTCCGGCGGCAATACCGTTAATGGTTAATAGGGCGCCTCGGAGTAATTCACCCTTGCTATAACGGGAATGGACGACACCCGAAGCCACGGATTTTCCGTGTTGACGTAACCGTTTTAACAAAGCCACTTGTAATAAACCCAAAGGAATAATCGTGGCATTGCGTAACTGCACCGAACGTTGTAGAACCGGATCATCTTCTAATAGTTGTTGATGTCCGGTAATTTCTTGGACTAACTGAACGGTGAGATGGTATTCGGCGAGGATTTGTTGGAATAATATCTCAAACCGTTCGAGATCATCGGGATGACTTAACTCCCGAACGTAGTGATGGGCGATTTCCATATCTACTTTAGCTAAGGTCATTTCCGTCTTGGAAATCAACACTTTAAAGAATGGCCATTTAACGTAGAAATACCGCAGGAGTTTCAGATTTTCCTGGGGTTCCTCGTTGATAAATGCCTGTAAAGCGGTTCCCACACCATACCAAGAAGGCAGTAAAAAACGGCTCTGAGTCCAGCTAAATACCCAGGGAATCGCCCTTAAACCAGAAATATCCTTTTTCTTATCACCACTGCGACGGGCGGGGCGAGAACTGATTTGTAGTTGGCTAATTTCTTGGATCGGGGTAACTTGATGGAAGAATTCGGGTAAATCAGGTTCTTCATAAATTAAAGCCCGATAGTGCGCCCGCGATCGCATTGACAACTCCTCCATAATTTGATTCCAGGGATCAATCTCATCAAAACCGTTATGGAGAAGACTGGCTTGGATGGCTGCGGTAGTCACGCTTTCGAGGTTAAATAAAGCCAACTGTGGGAGAGAATATTTAGACGCCAGGACTTCCCCCTGTTCGGTAATTTTAATCCGGCCATTAATACTGCGGCCCGGTTGAGCCAAAACCGCTTTGTAGGCTGGGCCACCGCCTCGACCCACCGAACCCCCGCGTCCGTGGAAGATTCGCAGACCGACTTTATAGGATTCAGACACTTTCTGCAAGGCTTTTTGGGCTTTATGAATTTCCCAGTTACTGCTCAAGAAACCCGAATCTTTATTACTATCGGAATAGCCTAACATAATCTCTTGTAGAGATAGATCGGGATCGTGACTCACAAGTTTATATTGTTCATAACCTCCGGCTAACATTGCCCGATATAAAGGTAATTCAAACAGAGTTGTCATCACCCGGGGAGCACGTTTGAGATCTTCTACCGTTTCAAACAGAGGAACAACAATAACATTCCCAATTCCGGTGGCTGGATCATAAAGTCCGGCTTCTTTTGCTAACAGTAATACTTCCAGTAAATCACTGGCTTCATTACTCATACTAATAATATAGGTTTGGCAAATTTCCGGCTCAAATTCCTGTTGTAATTCCCGCATTACCCTAAAGGTGGTAATGGTTTCGCAGGTTTTTTCAGAAAACGGTAATTCCGCCGGAATTAGGGGGCGACGGGTTTGGAGTTCTGTTGCTAACCATAGACATCTTTCGGCTTCTGAAAGCTCGGTGTAGGGTTTGGGTAAGACTTGCAAATAGTTAGTAATTTCGTTCAGAGCATTACAATGAATTGAAGACTCTTGACGCATATCTAACCGGGCTAAACTAAACCCAAAAACCTCCACCTGACAGATGAGATTTTCCAGTTCTTGACAGTTCATTCCGGTTTCCTCTAGGTTGCGTTGAATCATTTTCAACTCCACCAAGAAATCATTCCCAGAACGGTATAATTTACTGGCTTCGTGGTCAGGAACCAGACGCTCTCGGATGCGAGACATTTCGGCATTATTGTACATTTGCCAATTGCGATCGCGAGTATTTTCTAACCGTTTTTGGACATAAGAAAGTTTTAAACGATAGGGTTCTTGACGATAGCGAATGGCGGTTTGATCATAGATATCAGGTAATTGTCCTTGATCTCGATCCAAAGATTCTAATAATTCGGGAAGAACATCACTCCAATGTAAGGATAAACTCAATAAACGATTGAGGCGTTTGACGGCTTCAATATATTTTTCTAGGACAACATGACGCTGATAACAAGCAGTTTTCCAGGTAACTTCCGGTGTTACCGATGGATTTCCGTCTCGATCTGAACCCACCCAAGATCCGAATTTACAAAAATCATGTTTAGGTAATTTCAGATAGGGAAAAGAAACATTTAAAGCGTGTTTTAAGCGCTTATAAAGTTGAGGAATGGTGTCAAATATAACTTCCTGAAAGTAGTGCAGGGAATAATCTACCTCATCCAAAACCGTTGGCTTAAATTGGTGGAGTTCATCGGTACGCCACCACAGCCGAATTTCTTCGGTCAAGTTTTCATGGAGTTCTTCTGTCAATTCCGACATAATGGAAGATTCTCCTAGCTCCTCAGTTCTGAGTCCGCCAAAACTTTCATCAATTTGATCAAGTTGTTCTAGGATAGTGGCAATGCGACGCTGTTTGGTTCTAATTGTATGGCGAACAATTTCCGTCGGGTGAGCCGTAAATACCATCCGCACATCTAGTTGATCTAATAACCTTTGGATCTTTTGGGCGGGAACATTTAACTGTCGCAACATCGGAAACAGGGAATGGAAAGTAGCCAACTCCCGATCCTGTTCGCTGTAATTGGTGACATTAGGAAGGGGACTTTCTTCTTGATCGGAAAAACGTTGATTCCGAGTATCGAAAGTAGACATGGATTTCACCGGGGAGACAGGTGACTTTGCTTTCCCTTTTCCGTGGTTATAAGCAAGCTGTTGTTCCCGTTGTTCATAGTGCTGTTCAACGATATTAATCAGTTGAAAATATAAGGCAAACCCTCTGGCCGCACGAATAGCCTGGTTAATATCAAGCTGTTCGATTAACTTGAGGGAATCCGATCCTTGAAATTCTTCAGCCTGTCCTTCCGGTGAGGTCATGGATGCTAACTGATGGAGTAAATCCACCAGTTGTTGACCGCACTCTTGACAGAGAACGGACTCCCAGACATCCTCAATAATCTTGAGACGATTGCGTAAAAATAAATCCGAAGTGGTAGTTGGCGGGTTTGACGAAACGACCGTATTTGGAGCCTGTTCGGAAGATTGGAGCAGTGAACTCATGATCGTCTTTTCCTGTGTGTGTGGCAAGAATATCCAGTTTATTGTATTGCCTAATTTCTCGCATAACCACAGAACTTTACAGTCAAATCTGTCACCGTTCTCTATTCTATTTTTTGTCTGATTCGGGAAAATGCAGAATCGGAAGGCGATCGCCTCGGAAAATTTCTTCGCTGTTGGTGCTAAGGTTCAACATAAAATCATGGAGTGCTTTGGTTCCCAGTGCAGCGATTAATAGGGGTGGAGTAGCCAAACTGACCAACCACTCTTGGGGAAAAGCAATGGGGTCGGGACTTTTTACTGGATGATTATTGGTGGGGGTGGGTTGCATAGATGATTTGTGCTCAAGCGCAACAACGGGGAGTTGATCTAAATTTTGGGCTAATCGTGCCAAAATTGTAGTCGAATTCTAACATGGGTGTTGTTGTATTTTTGAACCCATCTCAGGCATTAACCCTTGAGATTAGAAATGAAATTCACAAATCGGGCCGTTTGGTAGGGGTAGGGAGTTGAATTGAAGGCCAATAAAACAGTTTTAACCGGAGAGGGTTTAGCTTTAACCCAATGGGCAGAAAAAGCCGTTGGACTTGCGGATGTGCAGGTTCAAATTCGTTTGCGTGGCAATCATTTGCACGTTCTGTGTGAAGCACTGATCAGTCCCGATGAAAAAATCGCTACATCTAATTTTTCCGGGGCCTTAACCCAAACGAATCTAACGGCTTTACTACCGCCCAATCAACCAATCTACAAGATTTTTTTATCGGGTCGAAGTTTGGGGGCGGCACGACCGGATTGGACAGTTAAGCTCGAATACACGGAATTACAATTTCAGACATCTACAGGGCCTTCTAAGGCTGTTGAAAGCCCCCTAACATCAGAAAATATTCAACCTATTCCTGAGCCTAGACAGAATCCCTTAACAAAAATTACCAGCCTATTTAGACGCTCTCAGCCCCAGGAACTTGCTCCGGCCCACCGTATACAGCCAGGGGGGGTTGAGGAGACGATTCAACCCGAACCAGAACCATTTTCCTCCCTCGCCGATGAAGGTTTGGCTTTCACTTCCATGCCTTTGGAATTTAATACCGAAGCACCCGCAGCAGTGCCAGCGTCCTCCCTCCCTAATACACAATCATCAACAACCCTCAACCCTCAACCATTAACAACTAATAACGAACCATTAATACAACCATCAATAACTGACCCTCAACCGTCAACGGTTACAGCCATTGAGGTGTCAACGGAAAGTTTAGCCCGACAGGGTTATCCCGATGCGATCGCCAGCTACCTGAGCGAAATTTTAGGAGGATTAGGCGTTGGGGTAAAAGTGACGATTCGGGAAAAATCCCAAAAAGGCACAAAAACCGAAGCCCCACCGGAAACCAATCCATCCGGTCGGCGGCTGTGGGTATTGTGTGAATCGGCCTATAGTCCCGATCCCTCCCTATTAGCTCAACCCATTGCTCAACGATTGCGACAGTTGCAGCTTGAGGGGTTTCGGGATGCTTGTATTTTGTTGCAAGTCCAGGGGGAATCTACCCCCGACTGGATGTTACGGATTGATTTAACTTCACCGGATCGGATTCTCAAACAGTGGGGGCGCTGGGGGGATGAACAGGCGATCGCCCGCTTAATCAATGACAAATTGAGTCAATTACAGGTAGAAGTCCGAACTACCTTAAAAGAATCCACCCTACATCTGTTCTGTACAGACGTGCCAATAGCCTTCGGCATGGCTTCGCCCGGGCGCGTCTCTACTCAAACGAACGGCGCAACCAAAAGCCGCAAGCGTCAGGTTCCTGATAAACAGGCGGTGATGGATATTGTTATCCCCCTATTGGATATCCTGGCTCCTCAAGGAATTTGTGCCGTCACGGTCTATGGTTTAGAAACCACCGCCACCCAAGCTAAACCGGGTGCTCCGATTTGGGTAGATTGGTTAAATTTACCCGCGGCCCAACATTCTGACCTCCAGCCCACGGCTCTAACCTTAGCGGAACAGGGCAATCTTTCCGCCTTGCGCTTTGTTCTGACTCGTTTAGTTAATCCCGATTTAGAGCTAAAACTAGCCACGGGGGGGATTCGGGTACTGTTATTACAAAAAGCCGAATTACTGCACGTCATGACCGAGGGAGCCACTTGTCCGTCCCAATCTCAGGTGGCTCCGGTGATTGCTCAATTTTTACGCAACCATCGGATTAGTGGTATTTCCGGGGTGAGAATTTATGGCCGTCGTTCAGGACAGAAACTTCCTCTCTGGCGCTACGGGATTTATCTAAAAACCAGTCAACCTGATACTGTCCCCTCCGTCTTACCCGATTTTGTTACTCCCCCAGAGGAGGGCGAAACCCTGGGAGAAAAGTCATCTTTACCCGATGGTTTAGTCCTGCGTCCTGACTTAAATCTGGATCATCTTGAAGCCGATGTTTCCAAACCCTCAAATCTGCTCTATCCCAATTGGCGAGAGGTTTTAGATCGGGGGGCTGAAGTTCTCGCCCAAGGATTGGTAACTACCCGGTTATTTGCCCCACGGACGGCGATGATGGTTTCCATACCTAGCAAAACCCACCGTTATCAAAAAATTGCTTTAGCTTTAGTTTGGGCAACCTTGGGAGGATTATTTGTTGTACAGGTGGATAAAATTCTAGGGGAATTGTTAGTAGAAATTCCTCTGAGTCGGGTTGGGGAAATGGTAATCACTACTGATAATTCTAGTAATTTAGAGGAAAAAAACTCGGAAATTATCGTGGCATCAGATATTACGGAAAGTCAGAAAAATTCCAAAGAAAATGATATCTTTAATGGCAGTAATTTTATTTCTTCCACGGTCAAAAACCAAAAATGCAATTTATCTGATACAAAATTAGGGTTAGAAGCCTGTAAGTTAGCTCAATTTCTTTATCCAACTTTTAAAAGCCCCCAATTAGATGAACAGTTGGCTCGATATCAACATTTTATTTTGACGGAAAAACGCCCCCCGGATATTATGATTATTGGGAGTTCTAGGGCTTTACGGGGGATTGATCCTGGGGTTTTAGAAACGGAATTAAAAGCCCGGGGTTATGGGAAATTAAAAGTTTATAATTTTGGGGTGAATGGAGCAACTGTACAAATTGTTGATTTAATTATTCGTCAAATTTTACCCCCGGAACAATTACCCAAGTTAATTATTCTAGCTGATGGGGTACGCGCCCTGAATAGTGGTCGAGTTGATCGTACTTATGAAACTATTTCTGCCTCGGAAGGTTATCAACAAATTTCCCAGGGAACATTTCAAATTCAGCCCCAAATTGAGCAGAAGCAGCCTTCTATTATAGGTTGGCAATCTAGTTGGGGAAATTTAGCTAAAAAGTTTCATCAAGGACAATTGAATTTTGAGGGGTTTCAAACGGAATTAAATCAACAGTTTGTACGCTATTCACAAGTATATGAAAAACGCGATCGCCTGCAATTTCTATTACAGTCTATAGTCAGGGGAGAAGGGTTTAAAAACCAGATTGAATCCCCCGTTGACGAAGGTGAACCTTTTAATGACCAATCACTGAAAGCATCTGAGTTTTTACCCAGTGGATTTTTACCTTTATCGACTCAATTTAGCCCTGAAATTTATTATCAAAATCATTCTCAAGTTTCTGGTTATTATGATGGGGATTATAAAGGGTTTGAATTAGAGGGAAAACAAACCACTGCTTTAAAAAATTTAATTGAATATGTAGACTCTAAAAATATAAATTTGGTGTTTGTCAATATGCCTCTTACTGAGGATTATCTAGATCAAGTGCGGATGGCTTATGAAGAAAAGTTTAGGGATTTTATGCAATCAATCAGTCAGGAAACGGGAATTACTTTTATTGATTTATCCGGCGAATTGTTACATAATTATAATTATTTTTCCGATCCAAGTCACTTAAATCAATATGGTGCGGTGGCTGTTTCTCAAAAGTTAGTTGAACTGGATCAAATTCCTTGGCCAAGAAGGAAGTAGACAAGCAAAGAGAGTTGGGAGACCCAACCCCTACGATAAAATGTTACAACCTATTTAGGATTGCTATAGGAGTATTTCAATGGTTATTCCCTACTTAAGAACCCCATTATGCTGACGCTGTATCTATTCTGTCTTACTATTGGTGGGGGTTTTGTGATTCTATCAGCCTTTGCTGGATTTGATGGAATTGATTTTGATACTCATTTTGAGATGGATGTTGAACTTTCTGAACCTAAAAATGATCCAGAAACTCTCACATCCAGAAGCCATCGAAAATCCCCTAAACCAGCATTTCACTTACCCTTTTTAACCTTACGATTTTGGACGTTTGGGAGTTGTTTTTTTGGCTTAACTGGATTTATTTTAACAAAACTTAATCCTCTGTTGCCTCCTATCCTGATTTTGGCGATTTCCTTGGGAATTGGAGTTAGCTTTGGAACCATCATTGTAGGAATTTTAGGCCGACTTCGCCGACAACAAGCCAATAGTTTAATTTTATCTGAAGATATGATTGGATTATCGGGAACCGTTGAAATTCCCTTTGATCAAAATTGCAAAGGCAAAGTCAGATTATATCTGAAGGAATCTATGGTAGATGTTGTCGCCATTACCGAAGATACCCATAGCTTTGAAAAAGGGGATAAAGTTTTTGTCGTTGGTAGAAGTCATAATAAAGTCTTAGTAATTTCGGAGGAAAACTTGAATTAAGGATTAAGATTGAGGAGAATCCCAAAAAAATCACCGATAATATAGCAATCATAAATAGGTTGTAACATTTTAAGACTGACATGAAACAGTCAGAAGTATTACCCCAGATCCGGCGTTCCCTCCCCCCCAAGCCCCCCGTGCACGGTGGGTTTGGGGGGTTGTTCCGGTGTTCCGGTGTTCCGGTGTTCCGGTGTTCCCTCTTAACTGATTAATTGGAGTAAAAATGACCCAAGATTATATCCCGAAAATCAACAATTTACCGATGATTACGGAAGTTGCCCAAGTTCCTAATGCTGATCTTCCTCCTGATAATAGTTCTGGCAGTATTGGAACGGCTTTACCCGTCGCCCTTTCTATTTTTGGTATTATTATTTTTCTGTGGTTTCTTAATACCTTTCTGCAAATTTGTAAACCCAATGAAATTTTGATTTTATCCGGTCGGAAACGTCGGAATCAAGACGGCCAGGAACTGGGTTATCGGGTAATTTTTGGCGGTCGGACAATGTGTATTCCGATTTTAGAAACCGTTAAAACCATGGATTTACGGACAATGCCCGTGCGAGTGGAAGTTAAAAATGCCTATTCTAAAGGGGGAACTCCGTTAAATATTCAGGCGATCGCTAATGTTAAAATATCTAATGATCGGAAGATTGTAGGAAATGCAATTGAACGATTTTTAGAGCGAGATCGTTCAGAAATTTCTCGGGTTGCTAAAGAAACCTTAGAAGGAAATTTACGCGGTGTTGTGGGAACTTTAACCCCAGAACAATTAAACGAAGACCGTCTACAATTTGCCGAAAGTATTGCCGAAGATGTCTCCCGTGATTTATCAAAATTAGGTCTACAATTAGATACCTTAAAAATTCAAAGTGTTTCCGATGATGTTGATTATCTTAACTCCATTGGTCGCCGTCAAATTGCCTTAATTGTTCGAGATGCGGAAATCGCAGAATCTAATGCCATGGCGGAAGCTGAACAAACTGAAGCCGACTGTCGCCGACAAGCGGAAGTGGCAAAAACCCAAGCCCAAACTATTGTTTTACAGAAGGGAAATGAACTTAGAAAAATCAAAGCTGAATTAGAACAACAAGCTCGTTCTGAGGAAGAAAGAACCACCGCAGCAGGGGAAGAAGCCCGGGCAAAAGCGGAACAATTATTACAAACTGTCAGGGCAGAATTAGAGCGGTTACGGTTAGAATCCGATGAGGTTTTACCTGCGGATGCTCAACGTCAAGCCCAGGAATTAAGAGCAAGAGGAGAGGCGGCATCTTTAATCGAAAATGCCTTGGCTGCGGCAACGGTAACGGATTTATTAAATCAAGTTTGGCAGGAAACGGGATCAGATGCTTCGGAATTATTTAATTTACAACAAATTGAAATGATTCTTCGGGAAGCGGCTAAGGTTCCTAACCGAGTGAAGTTACAAAATATTAATGTTATTGATAGTGGGGATGGGAAATCTGTTGCGGGTGTGGTTAATATCTATCCTGAAATTTTCCGGCAGTTTTTGGAAACTGTTGAGCATATTTTGGGGGTTAAATTATCATCAAAATAATCAGGTTTTTAAGCCGTTGTTGGGCTTTAGCCCTCTTATCTTAATTTGGGAAGTTAACGTTGTTGGGCTTTAGCCCTCATGTAAAGATTGCGCTTAAGCGCAACAACATATTTTAGGAGATTTTAAACATGGGAATTATCATTGCATTGTTAGGGGTTCTGGGATTAGGAACGGGGGCAGGATTTTTAATCATTCGCAACCTATATTATATTTGCCAACCCAGTGAAGTGTTAATTTTTGCCGGAAGTCGTAGCACTGTTGAAGGTGGAACAGATGTTGGTTATCGTTTGGTTAAAGGTGGAAGTAGCATTAGAATTCCTTTATTAGAAGATGCTTTTCGGATGGATTTAACCAATATGATTATTGAGTTAAAAGTCTCTAATGCCTATTCTAAAGGAGGCATTCCGTTAACGGTTGAAGGGGTAGCTAATATTAAAATTGCTGGGGAAGAACCGACAATTCATAATGCAATTGAACGGTTATTAGGCAAGAGTCGGAAGGAAATTGAACAATTAGCTAAGGAAACTTTAGAAGGGAATTTACGCGGTGTTTTAGCCAGTTTAACCCCGGAACAAGTGAATGGGGATAAATTAGCTTTTGCTAAAAGTTTATTAGACGAAGCAGAAGATGATTTAGAAAAGTTGGGGTTAGTGTTGGATACCTTGCAAGTTCAAAATATCTTTGATGAAGTGGGATATTTGGATTCTATTGGGAGAAAACAACGGGCGGATTTATTCAAAGATTCTCGAATTGCTGAGGCTAAAGCCCATGCGGAATCAATTATTCAAACCGCAGAAAATCAGAAAAATACTTCCTTGAAAAAATTAGAAACCGATATTGAAGTCGCCAAAGCTGAGGCAGAAAGACGGGTTAAAGATGCCGTTACAAAACGACAAGCTGTAATTGCCGAATCGGAGTCGGAAACGGCGTCTAAGGTGGCAAAAACCCAGGCTCAGGTGTTAGTTCAGCAAGCCCGAATTAAGCAGGTCGAACAACAGTTACAAGCGGATGTAGTTGCACCCGCCGAGGCTCAATGTAAACGGGCTATGGCTGAAGCGAAAGGGAATGCGTCTCAAATATTAGAAGCTGGAAAAGCTCAAGCGGAAGCTACTAAACGATTAGCTGAATCTTGGAAGTTAGCGGGGTCAAATGCCAGGGAGATTTTCCTATATCAAAAATTAGAAGTATTGTTAAAAACCATAGTGGAAACGGTTCCTAAAGTTGAAGTTGATAATGTTACTGTTATCAATAGTCAGCAAGGAGGAACTGCGACAAAGTTAGCCGCATTTTTAACGGAATTAAAGCAAACAACGGGGATTGATGTGGCAGAAACTATTGAAACCATGAGTCGAAATCATTCACCATCCCAACCGATTCCTCCAATTGTACCTCAAGTGTTACAATCAGTCTCCAAAAATTTCCCCGAATCTAATTCAGAAACCTAATTCTGTTGTAAATTAAACCGTAGGGGCGAGGTATCCTCCCCCTAAGCGATTAGTAATGCGGTGTTTCTAACTAATAAAGGACGGCGAACTTTTCTAAACTCGATTAATGCTTTCTCTAGGCTGGTTAACTCCCCAAGTTGCAATAACCTATAATCCCTATAAATAAGGACTAATCAACTCATGACCCAATCCCTAATTCCCCTAAAATTATTGTATGATTGCGACTTTTTAAAATGGACAGAAGAAACGAGCACCCATTTACAGAATCGAGACTTTAAACAATTAGATATTGCCAACTTAATAGAGGAAATAGATTCTTTGGGGAAAGCGCAGAAAAATGCCTTTAAAGGACAAATTAGGGCATTAATAGAACATATTATAAAGCGCTACTATGTTGATATGCCCCTAGAATATCATGGCTGGGAAAGGACAATTCGCAACATTCGCCCCGAAATTGAAGACTTGATTGAAATTTCTCCTAGCTTACAGAATGACTATCCCCAAGTCCTGGATACAGTTTATCAGCAATGTCTGAAAAAGCTGCAACCCGAATATAAAAACACAAAATTTCCTGATACTTGGCAATTTACCCGCTCCTTAGATGACCTTCTTAACCTAGATTTCTGGGAGTAAGGCAAAGCAGTTAGGAAGCGAGGACGTATGAATACGCCCCTGCTATGGGTTGTGACTTAAACACCCACCCGACGATGTTCTAATACCACTTCAAAACCTTCTCCGGGCTGGGGGTTGAGTACCCGGGTGGATAGATTTTCTTTAGCTAACATAGACCGAAAATCCTCTAAATTACCACTGACTTTTAATAACGAAACTAACCACCCTTCATAAACCACATCCCCGGCGGCGGCCGTGGGTAACATCACTTGGGGACTGACTAATTTAGCTAACTCCAAGGCTGTTTTTTGCCCACGAATAATTGGCCCAATTAACGGTAAACTAATATCAATTAATGGGGTAATAACGACATCAATGGGGGCTAGTTCTTTTAATAGAGAATCATGATATCCATGGGGTTCATAATAAACAGTATTTTCTGTTATTAAATCTTTTAAAAGATAGGCATTTTCAAGAGTTGTTGGGCCGATGGGAGAACCTCGCAAGGATTTAATTTCTACCTGATTTTCTAAACAATAGGTTTGTCCATGTTCCAAAGCTTGTACTTGAGTATATCCCAACTCCTGAACAAGTTTTGCCGCACTAGGAGAGCCGACAACGGGGATATTTTTGTTCAGTTGTTTTAAGGTTTCAGGATGGGCGTGATCTTCCAATCCCTGAGATAATAAAATTAAGTCAATCTTTTCAGGAATGGGTCGGGAATTTCGTCTTTCCCCCTTAAATAACCAAGTTTGATTCCCAAAGGTTAATGCACCCACTAACCAAGGGTCAATCAAAATTTGTTTTCCGCCTATTTCCAGTAACCAAGAGTTGCTATCGAGCCAAGTAAAATACATAGAGGTTGATTCCATTAGAACACTACTATTGTAGAAAAAAATCAAAAAACTGGCGAGTAATATTAAATCCCTATTAATTGGCTAGAAAGATATTAACTTACACAGCCAAAAATTCAAGTTAAGAGCGAGTCTGACTGGCTTGCAACTGTTGTAACAGTTCTTCGGAGTTTTTGGCAGGTTTATTACATTTTAATCCCTGACAAACTAAGCCAATAATATCATGAGAAAGCGTGTTATCAACTTTAAAAATAGTTGAGGGGAAATACTGCACACCTAACCCTAAAATTTGTTCGGGAGAAGTCCGAACTAGGGTATTATTCCGATACCAGTCTAACGCCGTAAATAAACTCGGACAAGCTTGGGGGGATTTTTGCATCACCGAACTAAAGGCGGTTAAACCTTGTTCCGCTTGGTCTAAAAAATGCAGATTTTCTGTTAATAAAAACAGACGCACTAAATTAGCAATAGCTACCCCATTCGCCGCCGGAGTTGCATTATCAATATAACTGCGTTCTCGAACTAATAAATCTTTTCCGGTATCTTTGGCGGTATTAAAATAACCTCCTAATTCCACACTCCAAAGTAAATCATTAAATTCTTCTTGAACTTTTTTCGCCTGTTCTAACCAATAATCTGGCTGTACTAAAGCTGTAGTTAATGTTAAACTAGCTTGGTGTAAATCAATCAAAGATTTAACTAATAACGCATAATCTTCAGACTGAGCTACAACATCCGGTTTTCCTTCATAATTAACTCGATGTAAACGTCCATCTACCCATTGATGATTCAGAATAAATTGGGCTGCTTTTGTGGCTAATTCTAAATACTCAACTTCCCCAAAAACCTTTGCAGCCTTGGCTAAACCCGAAATCATTAAACTATTCCAAGCTACAATCATTTTAATATCCGTAACCGGAGGAATTCTACCTAACCAATTATGGGTTTTTGCCTCCTGATTATTGCGGGCGGGGGCAAATAGTTTTAATGTTTTTGGCATTTCCCCATACCGAACTTGAAACAGTTTTTCTAAACCAGATTCGATGATATCACTTAACTCATCTGCATTGCAACGTTGTAAGACATTTTTACCTTCAAAATTACCGGATTTTGTAATAGTAAATTGTTTTTGTAGGGCGGCATATTCTTCAGGAGTTAATATTTTTTCCAGTTCACTATTATTCCAAACATAAAAAGCCCCTTCTTCCGGTTCTGACCACCCCGAAGCCTCCCCTTGGTAAGGGGGGGATGGGGGGGTAAAATTATCGGCATCTTGGGAAGCATAAAAATACCCTTCCGGGGCTGTCATTTCCCGTTTTAACCATTCAACAGTGCCTTGAATTGAACGTTTAAAGGCAGGTTTTTGAATACCAGCACTGCATAAATCCGCTAAATATTCCACAATTTGCCCGTTATCATAGAGCATTTTTTCAAAGTGGGGAACTGTCCAAGTCGGGTCAACAGTATAGCGATGAAATCCTCCCGCAACCTGGTCATAAATTCCCCCTAAAGCTAAGTCTAAACCCCGTTGAGTACAGGCTTCCTTTCCATCATATTTTGACTCAAAATTAAACCGAATTGTTCGTAATGCCATCTCGGAATAGGGAATCATCGGAAACCTTGGCCCCCCATATTCATTGCGACTAATCACCCCAGTATTGGCTTCTAATCCTATTTGTAATAAATCTTCAGTTAATGTAGAAATAGGTAAAATTGTAGACTGCTGCAAATGCGTCATAATTTCATCTTTAAACGCTTGCAATTTGGTTTTTTCTAAGTCATAAAATCGACGAATTGCTTGTAAAACTTCTAAAAATCCTGGTCTACCATAACGGGGTTCTAAGGGGAAATAAGTGCCGCCATAAAAGGGGATTCTTTCATCGGGAGTTAGGAATATATTTAACGGCCATCCTCCTTGACCAGTCATCATTTGTAAGGCTTGCATATAAATACTATCAATTTCTGGCCGTTCTTCTCGATCAACTTTAATTGGCAAGAAATTTTGATTCATATATTGAGCAATTCCAGGGTCAGAAAATGCCTCTCCTTCCATTACGGTACACCAATGACAACTGGAATAACCAATCGAAAGAAATATGGGTTTATTTTGCTGATTTGCTGTTTCTAAAGCCTCGTCACACCAGGGCCACCAATCAATGGGATTTTCTGCGTGTTTGCGAAGATAGAGACTTTTGGATTCAGAAAGACGATTAACCATTAGAGATACCTAAAGATGTTTTGAGTAGATACGTTGCATGAAACGTCTCTACGGAGATTATTAATTATATCAAATCTGGGTATGGATTTTTTAATTAGCAATTCATGGTTTAATATTAATATCGGATTAGAGAGACGCGCCGTGGCACGTCTCTACGGGGATTATTAATTATATCAAAATTTTAAAATCATGGTTTCTCGACGACGCTTTAATCAACTTGCTGCTTATTTTTCTTTAGGATCTCTAATTCCTTCTGGTGTTTCTCAATTATTTAACTTTAGCACAAATGAAGCAGAAATTCAAGAGAAATTTAAAACTTTATTATCAATTTTAGATCCAGAAATTGAGTTATTAGTTCCGACTTATTTAGGTAATGATCAACGGCGTTTTTATGGGCGAGGAGTGCCGGAAAACCTGAAAGAAATTCATAAATTCCCATTAGGAACAGGAGTAACTTATGTGGGACGTACCCGTAAAGTTTGGAGTGGGGCGGGATGGACAGGACAACCAACTATTACCCGCGATCGCGGCAAAACCTATTTAATTATAGGAGCATTTGACCATTATTTAAGAAAAATAGAATTAGACACTCAAAAGGAAATTTGGAGATATAAATTTGATGATGTGGTTAAAGGAACATCAAGTATTTATATTGATCAAACTGCAACAGATGAGAACCAAATTGTCGTTTTACAAGGGAGTCGTAGCAGTATGTCAAAAGGAGGATTAGCTACAAGTTTCCGGGCAATTTCCTTTAGGACGGGAAAAGAAATCTGGAAATTAGATTTACGTCCCACCCCAAGTTATAGTCGAGATAATGATAGTTCGCCGTTATATTTAGGGGATGGAGTTATTTTTAATACTGGGGAAAATGCGATCGGTTATTTTCTCAATAGTTCAGCTAAAACAGCCGAAAAAAAATCGGGTTTCTTACAACCTAAAATTTTATCAGAAGTGCAACTTTATCAGGATGGAGATAGTAGCAGACATGGGGGAAATTTAGTTAGTGAATCCTCTCCTTCTCGGTTAGATAATCGGATTTTTATGGCATCGGGTTCGGGACATATTTATGGAATTGATATAAAAAATAGAAAAATTATTTGGGATTTTTATACGGGTTCCGATATTGATGGGTCGGCGGTTATTTCTCAAGATGGTAAGTTATTTTGTGCGATTGAAAAACAATATATTCCGGGAAATGGAGGTGTGCTTAAACTCAATCCTAACAAGAATCCTCAAGATAGTTTGGAATGGTTTTTACCGACAAAAAATCAAAAATTTAATACCTGGGATGGCGGTATAATAGGTTCTGTGGCGTTAAATGATGAATATAACCCCGATGGATTTCCGGCTATTTTTGCCACCAATGCCATTGACGGTTATTTATATATTGGATCTCAAATGATTACAACGGATAAAACCGTAACTGGGCCATTAGGAAAGGGAGAATATAAAACCCCTTTAATATTAGTCCAAGAAAAAATCGGAGCTTCGATTTCAACTCCTATTTTTACCGATGGTTATAAATTAGTAACGGCGGGATATAATGGAGTTTATTTATTTAATTTATATTGGGAAGAAGCCAGAGCAAATCAAAGCAATGCTATTCCTAACCAACGGGGGGAATATTATCGGTTAAGGGTCGAAGAAAAGGGACGATTTAAACCGGAAGTTTCCTTTGAGTCAACGCCTGTGGTTTGGAATAATCAGGTGATGATTTGTGGACGGGATGGGGGATTATATACGTTAGGGTGAAACTATCAGAAACCGGGTTTCTCGCTTAAGGGTAATAATCCTTCGTCCACATCTGCAAAGTCTTCGTCTAAGGGTTCAAGGGTAGAAAGGGTTTGTAGGAGGGATTTTTTCTGGACGGGGGAAATAATAGCGAAGGGGATACCGTCTTGGATGATGGTGAGGGTTTCGCCTGTTTTTTTTGCTTGGTTAATTAGGGTTTGGAGGGTTTCGGGAAGTTCAGCAAGGGTAATTTGTGTCATGGTGGTTTCTAGGGTTAGGGAAGATCAACTTGGCTTACATCTATTTTAACTGTGACGGCGGTACGATATTCTTTTAATAATATTACCCCACCGAGCGAGGACGCTCGCACTACTCGATGGCAATTTTATCAATTTCTTTCATTAGTCTATCCGTTTCCGTCAAGGCAACAATAATTTTTTGATAATGGAATATGTCTTCAATTTCTAATTTTCGATCTTTGCGGTCTTTGAGCCATTTTTGAGCGGGTTGATAGCCACCAATATAAAAGTTCCAAGCTATTTCGGGAACAAAATTAAAATATTGGGTATTGTTGATGTAAACTTTACCATCTTGATACTTTGGTTTTGTGACAATATTATCTCCGTCTATGGGATATTGTGTAATATATTTTTCAACGGTTGGACTTTCTAATAAATGGATTTGTCTGATTTCTTCGCCTAATTTGACCAATTGCCAAAAAGTGTTTTGGTCTTTGGGATAGGGGACTCTGGGAAAATCAATTTTCAGAAACTCTTTATATTTTTCTCGGTAAGTTAGCGAGTGTAAAACCGCATAGATATAGTCTAAAATATCTATGGGTGCAAATGTGTTTTCTGTGGTTTCTTTCTCGTTAGTAAAAGTTAATCCTAATTTTTCTGCTATTTGCTTTATAATTTCTGTGTTTAGGTTTGGTATTCTTTCGGCTGTTTGTATGATGATTTGTTGTTCAGGGTTATCAGGATAGAGGTAGAGAGGGAAGACATAACCTCTTTCTCTTGATTTGTTGGACACAAAAGAATCATCAACTATTTTATTTGTTACAAAAATATGCGAATACTCGTCCGTTACTAATTGACGGCATAAATCAATACCAACATTATCTTTATTGATAAAGTGATACATAAATTTTTCCCTGCCCCAATCAACCATAGAACTATGGTAATAAATGTATCTATCGTCAAATAATCTATACGCAATTTTTTGAATAATATCATTGTGGTTAAAACTCTGTATCGTCTTTCTCGCTTCAACCATTTTCCAACCTCTGGAATCGCCTGCTAAATATTTACCTTCCTTTTTATTTCCAAAAAATTTTCTTCTTATGGAATCATCAGTGAAGTTAATGTCCGAAAACTCTTCCATTCTTTTTTTAAGAATTGGTTTTTGAAAATCAATTACAAAACTATCTCTTGCCGTTACAACACCTGTAACATTTACTGAAAATAATTCATCAACTCTAAAACCTTTTTCGTATTCCTTTGAACCTTTATTGTTTTTTGGAACAAAAAATAAAAATGGTTTTTCTGGTTTTAATTCTTGAAAATTTACCGATTTTAATGAACTATCAGAGAGAAAATCATATTTCATTTCTCGTTTGCCATACAAGTCAAAATGAAATACTTTTCCTAATTCGTTTGCCTTTTTCTTTCCTGTTTTTACGAAAATATTAATTGAAACACCTTGCATAATGTCAAATACATTAACATCAGCATTTCCATCAGGTGCAGTTTCTTTTTTCTTGCTATTTCCGTGTAAGTCTATAGTATAAATTTTGTCATAAGTTTTTAGCAAATTCCAACGCATTCCCCGAAAAGTTGGGTTGTCTAAAAATCCGTGGGGATTGATAAACGCCAAAACACCACTCCCATTTTTTTCAATAAAATGCTGTCCGTAACGCAAGAACTTAACATAGTCATCATTTAACCAATGTTTGCGTTCATTAAAATGTACGCCATCAATATATTTATAATCTTCAATTAGTTTATTAATCCATTCGCCATTATTAGATGAAATTCCGCTATAAGGTGGATTCCCAATAACACACATTACAGGTGTATCTCTTTTAATATAATTCGCTTCATTCGCTTCAGCACTTAACCAACTTGCAAACAGCGTTCCAGTGTCGGGGTGTTTTTCTTCTAAACTGTTAGTAAGGTAAACTCTAAAACGTTGATTTGTGGTGGTTTTATAGCCCGTTTCAGTTAATAGTAAATCTAATTGAAGATGTGCCATAGCATAACTCGCCATCAGCAACTCAAAACCGTTGAGACGGGGCAATAAATGGGTTTCTACATAGTTGCTCCAAATCCCTTGTTGTCCGACAAATTTGTTATGAATATGTTTAATAACTTCGGCCAGAAAAGTTCCAGTTCCGGCGGCGGGGTCAAGGATTTGGACTTTGTGAACTTCCTGCTCAACCTGTTTTCCCTGCACATCAACTTTGATTTTAGTTTTGCTATTGTCTGCCAGTCCTTGGGGTAAATCAAATTCGGTTTTTAAAATATCATCAACCGCTCTAACTATAAAATTTACAACGGGTGCGGGTGTGTACCAAACACCACGAGCTTTACGCAATTTTGGGTCGTATTCACTTAAAAAGGTTTCGTAAAAATGGATAATTGGGTCTTCCATTTTTGTAGATTTACCGTAATTCTTTAAAATTTCTTCGACATTACAAGCTAAAAATATTTCTACCAAATTATCGACTATCCATTTAATTCGGTCATCAATATCTGGCCCAGCAATGTATCCAAATAGCTTTCTTAAAAACGGATTTGATTTAGGAATAAGTTCCGCAGCTTTCTGTCGGCTGAAAGTTTCTAAAATCGGGTCATGTAATCGAGCCGCAAACATCCCATAAGCAATGGTTTGAGCATATACATCAGCAAATTCTTTAGGGGTAATATCGTGAATGAGGATTTTCTTAAAAGCACCCATTTGGTCTTTAAGCGTACTATTTTCTTGGTTAATTTCGTCACTCATTAAGGCTTTTTCAATTACTCCAGAAAGAAGACGAGCTTTCCCTGCCATCATTTCTGCTAGTTTTTTAGGACTTTTGATCGTTTGTCCGATGTGAGTACAAAAATCTTTAATTAGGTTAGTAAATGTTAAAAAATTTTCGGGTAAAGATTTAATCCCTGTTTCTGTTACTTCTCCTATAGCAATTTTAGTAATAAATTCGCCATCTCTATATAAATGAAAATCAAGATAATCCGTGAAAATTAAGTTATTTAAAGATGCTTTGTAACGATCAAATTGTTCTTTGTTTCCGGTTTTTTTAGCTCCTTTAAGGTCTTTATCCCCAATATCTTTTGCTTCTATAAAACCAACGGGTATATCTTTTTTGGTTAAAATATAATCCGGTGCTCCACAAGATTGCCGTTTAGGTTCATTGGTCGCACTAATAGTAGGAACCAAATTTTCAATCAGTTGTTGTAAATCGCCCCGAAACGTATGTTCAGTTGCATTACCTAGTTGATAACGCTTATTGATATTTTGAATGTATTTTTCTATCATTTCCGACCTCTTGAATTTTATAAAATTGAATATAGAACTCAAAAAACAAAGTAGCCTATTCAAGTTCTTTCAGACGATTTAACACCTCTTGATAGGCAGCTTTTCGACCTAATTTTTCATAAAGTTCCGCCGCTTTTTGAAAATCCGATCTGGCGTTAATTTTATTCTTCAATTCCAGATAAGCTAAAGCTCGATTATAATAGGCATCAGCAAAACCAGGATTTAAACGAATAGCTTCGGTATAATCCTCAATTGGATTAGGGGCACGGGTGGGTTCACCAATATTAGTGGCTAAAAGAGTCCGGGCAATTCCTCGATTAAAATAGGCTTCAGGAGTGTTAGGATCTAATTCAATCGCGTGATTAAAAGCATCAATCGCATCCCAGGTTTCACCTTGATCTAATAAAGTTAACCCTTGAAAATAAAACGCCTGATAGGTTCGCGGAAAATCCAAGGAAACGGGGTTAGCTTCCGGTAGTTTTTCATCAATGACTAAATCCGATGATTTTAAGCCTGTTTCTAACAATTTTGTGATAAATAAATTGATGGGAATAGCCGCATTGAATCCCGTTTTAATCGGGGCGACATCACCGGAACTGGTTTGAGCAAAGCCAAATTCTCCCTGTCCATGTAAGCCCACCACCCGGCCTTCAGAATCGAAAACTGGCCCCCCACTCATCCCGCTCCAAGTCACCGCTTGATAGCGTAAATTATAGCCTTCTGGACGACTTTTCGGGCGACTGGTAACTAATCCAGGGGATAATTCGGGTTCCCTTTCTACTCCAGTTAATCCCCCGGTTGCGGGATATCCATAAACATAAATCTGAGCACCAATAACTGCTTGTTCAGAATTACCTAATGTAGCAATCGGATAGTTTTGAGAACTTTCAAATTGAATAATAGCTAAATCCGGTTCTTTATCATCATTTTGTAACCGAACAATTTTTGTCTGTGGATGACTATTTCCATCGGAAGTTCGCACGGTATATTTAACATTTGGATCTTCTACAACATGATTCACCGTCAAAACCGTATAAACCTTGCCATTTTTAGCAATAATCACCCCAGACCCATCCCCTAATGGGCTGTTAATTTGTACGGTAATGGGTTCGGCGATTTCTGCCACCTGTTGCGCTGTTTTTGCCAGTACAATTGCGGACTGACTGACAACCAGGGTGACAACCGTTGCTGTTCCCGTTAGCAGATAAAGAAGGGAATCAGACGAAAACAACCCTAAACCCATAATTTAACTCCTAGATATAAATTCCCTTAATTTGTCATTATCCGTTACCCACTACCCGTCAAAAACTAGGACAAAATTCGTAAGAGGACATTTTGATCAAAAGACGCAAATTCACTAGATTTTGTTCATCATTTTTCTGACTTTTTTTCATCTGGGTTTGGGCAGTCATCATTCTTAACCCCCGAACTAATAGTCTAATTAAGCGAATTCTATAGCTAATTTTTAAGTCTTTACTAAGGCTAAGGGTTGATGAACTTCTAGTTGCTCGGTATTTTCCGTAATTAAATTAGCAATATTTTTAATTCCTTTAGGGGGTCTAAAGCCCAACAACTAGGAGGGCTAAAGCCCAACAACTAGCCCAACAACGGAATATTAGGATTGAAGTTTGGCTTTCGGACGTAAAAACTTAATAACTGCATATAAATCCGGGTCGGTTTTGGCCTCCTCTCGATAACGGGCACTGAGATCAATTGCTTGCTCTAAGTTTTCAACGGCTAATTCCGTTTGACGTTGTTGAGCATAAATAATTGCTTTATTATAATAAGCATCGGCATAATCGGGTTTTAAAGTTAACGTCCGATCTAAACTTTCTAGGGCTTCTTTTCCCCTTTTTAACTTAATTAAAACATAACCGCGATAATTCCAGGCTTTAGAATTATCCGGGTCAAATTCAATCGCCTGATCAAAGGATGTTACCGCATCTTGATATCTTCCAATTGCTTGCAATGCCATGCCTCGATTTAACCAAGCCACACTATCTTCTGGTTTGGCTTTCACCGCCTGATCAAAGGCTTCAAAGGCGTCTTGATGTTTTTGTAATTTGCCATAGGCTACACCTAAATCTACCCAGGCTTGGTGGTAATCTGGTTTAATTTCTAGGGCTTTTTTATAGGATGCGATCGCCTCATTTTGACGTTTTAATCGACTTAATGCCATGCCTCGATTTAACCAAGATCGATAATCATTGGGTTGCAATTCTACCACTTGATGAAAGGTAGCTAAAGCATCTTCATAACGCCCCTCAGCAAACAATAAATTTCCCCTTTCGACATAATCATCAACGTTTAAAAACAACTCCGGTTTATTGGATTTTAACCGATCTAATTGCTCAGAAATGGTGTCAATTTTCTGGATCATTTCTGAAACCGCCGATTCCATTAAATCCGTTGGCGAAACGGCTAATAACTGTTGGAGAATTTCATCTTTTTTCACCAAGGCTTCCGACTGCATTGCCACTAATTCTTGGAAAATTCCCGCTTTTTGAGCATTGGCATCCGCTTGAACTTCTGTGATCTGCTCCGTTAACATTAAATCAAATTTATCTAATTTATTAAAAGTAGAATCCTTGCGGGTTTGTAAATCTCCTCTTAACTGTTCAATTACCCCAGTTACATCTTGATCAAACTTTTCTAACCGTTGGACAATTCGTTCTTTTTGGGTTTTCCATCCCGTTTGACTATCAGCAATAATGGTAGTATATTCCGCTTCTAATTGTTGTAATCGTTGTAACTTTTCATCGACTTGAACCTGTAATTGTTGTTGATAGGTTGCTAGTTGGGTTTCCGCTTGCTTTTCTAACTGTTGAATGCGTTGGAGTTTCTGTTCCATTTGTCCTTGAATTCTGCCTTGGGATTCGGAGAGTTGAGTCACCGCATCCTTGCCAAATTTCTCTAAATTTTTCAGGGCTAAATCAATTTGTTCTTGAGCTTTTTGTTCCGATTTAATTCTAATTTCTTCTAGTTGCGGCGCGGAATCCGTTTCATAACGTTCTAAACGAGCAAAGACCCGATCTTTTTGGGTTTCTGCCTGTTTTTGTAGTTGGGATAATTCCTGAGCTAATTCAGTTTCAATTTGTTGTAAATTCTTGCCCACGGTATTTTTTTGACCTTCGACATCGGTTTGCCAACCGGATACGGTGGTTCTAAATTCTGTACCCACCTGTTCAAGAGTTTTGAATAGGCGATCGCGTTGATTTTGAACTTGAATTTGTAACTCGGATAATTGATTAGTTAAAGTGGCTTCTGATTGTTTGAAATTCTCTAAAACCGTATTTTTTTGACCATCCACATCCGCCTGCAACCCGGCGACATGATTCGCGTAATTTGTTCCCAGTTTATCTAAGTTTTGTAAGATTAAATCCTGTTGATTACTAGCGCGATTTTGTAAATCTGCCAATTGTTTAGAAAACTCAATTTCTAAGCGATTAATTTCCTGGGTAACTTCTTGAGTTTCCTGTTGAAAATTTTGTAATGCTCCTTGACGAACTTGGGATAATTCAGTTAACCATTCCCCAATTTGATTGCGATGGGTTCCTAATTCATCCTGAAAATCATCCGCTTCTGCATTCAGGTCTTGAGCAATTTTATCGGTTTCTCGAATTACCGCTTGCATTTGTTGATTAGCGACGGCAATTTTTCCTTCTAAATCCCCTAATTCATTCAGATGATTTTTAACAATAACGGTTACTTCTCGGACAACGGAACGCCGTAATAACCATAATCCCACTAAGGTTGCTGCTAATAAAATTCCTAACAATCCTAATAGGAGATTAAACAGGGTCATTGTCTGTTTAAAGGTGCGTTGAGCTTCCGCTTGAACTTGTTCCTGTAAAAGCTGCTGTTGTCGCAGTTGTTCCAGTTCCAGCCGCTCCTTGGGGGATAGGGTTTTTGTCGGAGTGCTGGGTTTCGGTTCTGGAGACTTGGGGGACTGAGCCATGCTGACTCCCGCCGAAAGTAATACTAAAGTCATAATCACGCTACTGCGGGATATCCAGGCCAAAAAATTCAGGCGTCGATCCGAGATCACACCAGCATCAGTCCGTTGATAATTTTGCATGAATAGCTTTGTCTGCTTAACCAAGTCCGAGTTCTCCAACCCATCCCCTATAGTTTACCCTAGATCCAAGCGATCGGATTCTTAATCAATTATCTGATTCCCCGATCAATGAAAACCAATTTCCCATCTGGGACTGACCCAATAATTGATCTGATCAGGGTAACAATTGCGGTAAAATTATCAAAATTCTAGGGTGAAAATGATGATTTTTAAGAGTCGATGGATGACTTTAATCTTAACCAGTAGTTTGTTTATTTTTAGCGGGGGATGTAGTAACACAAACCCGACAAAAACAGCAGAAGTCGCCGCAGAAATTATCAACCCTCAACCCCCCCAACCCCAATCTTATACAAAAGAAGCAGAATTAATCGCCGTGGGGGATATTATGATGCACGGAGCTCAAATTAAATCCGGCTATAACCCAACTACAAAAACCTATAATTATGATAATTTCTTTAAGGAAGTTAAAGGAATTTTATCATCAGGAGATTGGGTGATTGGTAACTTAGAAACTACCCTATCAGGCCCGGAAACCGGATACACTGGATATCCTTTATTTAATGCTCCAGATTCTTTAGCAGATGCGATCGCCAAAGCCGGATTTAATATTATCTCAACTACAAATAATCATTCTTTGGATCGAGGAGAAAAAGGAGTTTTAAAAACCTTAGAAAATGTGAAAAAACGAGGTTTAATTTCCGTGGGAACGGCTGCCTCGGTTGAGGAAGCTGAAAAAATAGTTATCGTTGAAAAGAATAATATTTCTATGGCAATTTTAGCTTATAGTTATGGTACTAATGGTATCCCGATTCCCAAAGGTAAAAATTATTTAGTCTCATTAATAGATGCTAAAAAAATTACCGAAGATATTACTAAAGCTCGTAAATCAGGGGTAGATGTGGTCACGGTTATTTTACATTTTGGTTCAGAATATCAACGTCAACCAAATACCACACAAAAAACCTTAGTGAAACAGTTAGTTGATGCTGGGGCTGATATTATTTTAGGGAGTCATCCCCATGTTGTGCAACCCTATCAAGTTTTTGAACAAACTGGGAAATTAGGAAAGTCTAAAAAAGCTGTGGTTATTTATTCTATGGGAAATTTTGTCTCTAATCAACGGGAAAAATATCGAGATTTAGGGACTATTTTTAAAGTGAATATTTTAAAGAATTTCCCCAATAAAACCATTGAAATTAAAGACATTCAAACCGTACCCACTTGGGTACATCGCTATGATCAGAATGGGAAATATCAGTTTCGGATTCTGCCCATAGAACAGGTATTAAAATCTCGCAAAGATCCCTTATTATCGGCGGGAGATTATCGACAGTTAGAAATTGACTTAAATAATATGAATCGTCATCTTAATTCTTTAAAGTAGAGTATTCAAGAAACCGGGTTTATAATTAAGATTAATTGTATCCGATCAATATTTGTTGAGCAACCCGGTTTCTGTGGTGCGATCGGGAGTGTAGTAATCAATCCACTCTCTTAATTTTTGGACAAGTAAATGAACTTTTGTACTGGGATTAGCTTGTATTGGTGCAACTCCCTTTTGGGCCTGTAAAAGAATTTCAGCCCGTTCAATTGCGTTTAATTCGTTACCAAATTGGTTGATTTTTTCGACTATTTCTATATTACCATGATCGTATACGAAATTAGACTCATTGGGATTTTGCCTGATAAGTTCTCCTAGACGAGTGTAAATATCCGATCTAGGAATAGGAGGATGTGAAGGCACTTCTTCTAAGTGTAGTAAAAACCAAAGCTCAAAAGCTTCGTTACTATATGCGATTTCAAATTTATTTTGGTTTGCTATTTCAAATGCTTCGTCAAAATTCTTTCGTGTATTAACATTAAAATCTGCATCATCTTTATCAAAAACAACCCAAACAGCATCATCTCTGCCAAACTCTTTTTTAGATTCTGCTTCTAATTCAGCTTTTTCAATAATTGCTTGATTGACAACACCTAATGGTGACAAACCTGTACCTACTGGTCTTAAATACAATGTACCATCAGGAAACAGATCAACAAATTGTTGAAAATATTCTGGCTCAGTTTTTTGATCTTCACAAACAATTAAAAAAAAGTATTCGTAGCGCCGCACTCTTTTTGGACGTTCAATTGTTTCTTTAGTTGCCTTTTGTTTTAACTTACCTTTCCTTGCCATTGCTTTTTATAATTACACTAGATTAAAATTTCCTAAAACTGGAATTGCCCCATATCTACCTTCAAAATATCTTTTTTCTTTATCTGTATCGGGTCTTTCTTTTTCAGGTATTCCGTTTTTTTTATCCATATAAATAAAATCAGATAAAGAATAAAATTCCGTCGATTCCCAAGGATTTTTTTCAGTAAAATATATCTGATCTCTTCTCAAATTAGCATAAGACAATAAATTGGTATCATGGGTAGCAAAAATTAATTGAGCATGATTAGGGTTAGTCTTATTATTCAAAAACATATTGATTGTATGAAGCGTCATTATCGGATGCAATTTTCCTTCTATTTCGTCAATAATTAATATACCTCCACTCATCAAAGTCCATAGTATAGGCCCGCTTAAATGAAATACTTTTTGAGTTCCTGGGGATTCATTTTTATTCAATTCCCAAGCTATTGATTTTTGAGTTTCTTGGCCCTGACTGTCATAAATACGATGTGTTGAATAGACAGTATATTTTTTCGCTCCGGTGAGTTCATTAATCAAAAAATTCTTAAATTCATCCGGTATTTTTTCTGAAAATTCTAATGGATCAAAATCTTGGTCTTGAACCTCTAAATCAATAATTCCAAAATTTAGGCTAGTAAAATATTCCTTAATTTTTTGACGATATTCTTGATCGTCCCAGAGACTAATGGTTTTGATTGCCTCATGATCTGTATTTAATCCGTCGATGATTGTATATTTCTTGAACCAATGAAAAATATTTTTTGCTTCTTCAATATTTAATATATCGCAAGTTGATAAAAATAATCCGTTGTCTCTTGTTGCTTCTATGGCGGCATCAATAATCGTTGAAGAAGCTTTTAAACCCGAAGAAACATCAATTATATCTTGGCTTCTTTGAAATAATTTAACTTCTCTACCTATAGATTTTCTAAATAACCATTCTGAAACTATTTCATTTTGGTTGAATTCAATTCCATATCTGTATCTATCTTCTGCAATTAAAAAAACAATTTCCAAAAAAGTAGGTTTATTAATCCAATCTTCTCTAAGTAAAAAAGGGTCGTATGGTAACTTTGTTGTTGAAGAGAAACGTGCAGAAAAATTAATTAATTTTCCTAATATACCCATTGCTTTCAACAGGTTGGATTTTCCACTAGCGTTAGCACCATATATAGCCACAGCATTTAAAGCCTGATGCTTTCCCCTTTGAATGATATTTTCAGAATGCTCCTTTTGCTTTGGGGCAGGAACCAAACTCAACACTTGTTCTTCACCAATTGATCTGTAGTTGGCGACTCGAAATTCTATCAACATTCCATTTTTGGGATTATTTTTACAAAATCATACTGGTTCGGTAATTTTAAGATAACCAACCAGTATGATTTTGTCAATTAACCAGGACTACAGTTGTTTTACTTCCGAAACCAACTTAGCCACAACATCCTTGGCACTGCCAAACAACATCATGGTTTTATCCTTATAAAACAGTTCATTTTCTACCCCGGCAAACCCAGTGCTCATACCGCGTTTAATCACAATGGTATGTTTAGCTTTGTCCACATCCAAAATCGGCATCCCATAAATGGGGCTATTTTTATCTTCCCGTGCCGCCGGGTTCACCACATCATTGGCTCCGATAACTAACGCTACATCGGTTTGATCAAACTGCGGGTTAATGTCATCCATATCATATAATTGAGGATAGGGAACATTCGCCTCCGCTAATAGGACGTTCATGTGTCCGGGCATCCGTCCCGCCACCGGATGAATGGCATATTTGACATCCACCCCATTACTTTCTAATTGATCGACCAACTCCTTAACACTATGCTGCGCTTGGGCTACGGCCATTCCATATCCAGGTACAATCACCACAGAACGGGCATATCCTAACATCATCGCCCCTTCTTCGGTGTCAATACTGCGAACCGTTTGATCGGTTGCACCCGCCCCACTAGCAGTCCCAGAACCACTTTCTCCGGTTCCAAAACCAGCAAATAGCACGTTAGTTAAAGAACGGTTCATCGCCTTACACATAATCACCGTTAGGATAATCCCCGACGCCCCAACCAACGCCCCAGCAATGATTAACAGGTTGTTCATCACCACAAACCCGGCTGCTGACGCTGCCAACCCGGAAAAAGAATTTAACAGAGAAATCACCACGGGCATATCGCCGCCCCCGATGGGAATGACGAATAACACCCCCAAAATTAGGGAAATAAATACTAACCCTAAAAATACCGACACATTAAAAGGAGTTAGGCAAATATAAACACTGCCGACTCCAAAAGCAACAAACAGCAGAATATTAAACTGTTGTTGCAGAGGAAATAAGATCGGAGAACCACTCATAATTCCCTGCAATTTGGCAAAGGCAATCATCGAACCTGTAAAGGTTATTCCTCCAATTAATACTCCTAAAATCGCAGTAATTGTTGTGCCTAAAGGGGGAGTTTCTGCTAGGGCTAAATAGCGCCAAAATTCTCCCACCGCCACCATTGAAGAAGCGGCACCCCCCAAACCGTTGAGTAAACCTACCATTTGGGGCATTTCTGTCATTTGAATTTTATAAGCCATCACCGCCCCAATGACCGAACCAATCACTAAGGCAAGGATAACCCATTCATAGTTCAAAACCTGCCGATCTAACATCGTGGCAACAACAGCAATTAACATCCCAATGGCGGCCCATAAATTGCCACTTCTAGCTGTTGCTGGAGATCCTAACTTTTTCAATCCAAAGAAAAAGAATGTGACAGCTACTAAATAGCTGAGTTGTATTCCTGTTAAGCGAATATCCATTAGGCTTTAACCTCTTTTTTCTTGAACATTTCCAGCATTCGATCTGTGACTAAAAAGCCACCGACAACGTTAATCATGGCGAGAATAATTGCAATAAATCCCAGAATAACGGTGACATTCCAATCGCGATCGCCAGCAATAATTAACGCTCCTAAAACGGAAATTCCTGAAATCGCATTTGCCCCAGACATCAGGGGAGTATGCAAAGTTGGGGGAACTTTCGTAATCACTTCAAACCCCGCAAAAGTTGCTAAAACAAACACAAACAATGCGGAAATCAATGTTTCTGCGGTCATATAATTTTAGATTTAGAGATTGTGAACTTAACCAGAAATCGAGACTTGTTGACTATTTGCACTCAAAGCATCTTTAACTCGTTGAGAGCGAATTTCACCATTATGGGTTACACAAGATCCATCGAGAATATCATCGGCAAAATTGATCTCCAGTTGCTTATCTTTATTAATCATTAATGCCAATAAAGCCGAAATATTTTTCGCATAAACTTCACTGGCATGAATGGGCATGGAAGCAGGTAAATTAATCGGCCCAATAATTGTCACACCATATTTGACCACATCTTTCCCGGCTTCGCTGCATTCACAATTTCCTCCCTGTTCGGCAGCCAGATCGACGATCACCGAACCGGGTTTCATTTGGGCCACCATATCCTCCGTGACCAATACCGGGGCTTTTCTGCCCGGAACTTGGGCCGTTGTCACCACCACATCAGAAGCCGCGACGTGCTGCGTCAGGACTTCCCGGGTGCGTTCCTTGGCTTTTTCGGAAATTTCCTTAGCATAACCCCCCTCGGCCACGGTATCTTCCTCTAGGGACACATCTACAAACTTAGCCCCCAAACTTTGTACCTGTTCTTTAACTTCGGGACGAATATCAAACCCTTCGACGATAGCACCCAGACGTCGGGCCGTGGCGATCGCTTGTAACCCAGCGACTCCAGCCCCCAAAATTAACACCTTGGCGGGACGAATGGTTCCCGCGGCCGTGGTTAACATCGGAAAATATTTCGGTAAGGCTGCTGCGGCAATTAATACCGCCTTATATCCGGCCAAGTTTGCTTGGGAGGATAGGGCATCCATGCTTTGGGCGCGACTGGTACGCGGGATCAATTCCATACTAAAGGCGGTCACGTTCTGCGCCGCCAGTTTCTGGACTAATTCTGGGTTTCCCAAGGGGTTTAAAAAGGTAATTAACACCCCTCCAGACTTGAGTTGAGAGACTTCAGAGTCCTCTAATACCCCGACTTTCAGCAGGACGTCCACTTCGCCCCAAAGTGTCCCCTGATCAACGATTTTCGCCCCAACCTGTTCATAAGTTGCATCGGAAAAACAGGCCCGTTCCCCGGCCCCTGCTTCTACCCATACTTCCACACCCTGTTTAACCAAACGGGCGACAACATCAGGGATGAGTGCCACTCGCCGTTCATCTACCTGACTTTCCTTAGCAATGCCAATTTTCATAAATCTCCTGATAATTTGTTCACAGTTAACAGTTAACGATTAACAGTTATGTTGTTTCCTCCGCTTAGGCAAGTTAATGCAATATGGGTCAATCCCGATAACATGAACAAGATCGTGTTATATTATATGCGAGGTTTTGAAAATTCGATAAGATTCCAGACATACAAGTTTAGGTTATATCTTAATACAGATAAACAAATATCCCTAAGAAAAAGCAAGTAATAGTAAAGATCAAGTACGGTTAGCTGATAGTTAGTTAGAAGATTAGCCCGGCGATCGCAAAATCTCAAGTCAAGAAACCGGGTTTTTAATTGAGATTAATTACATCTTTGATCAAAATATCTTGTTCCTCTGCTTCTACATTAAATTCCACACGACTTTGTAAAACGATTTCTTCAATGACGGCTGCACCTTTACCCCGTTCTAAAACCCTATCAAAATGACTCATCAGTTCGGGAATATTAATCACTTCTTCTACAGATTCCATATATTTTTTAACAATAGCTTTAATATTATATTTTTCCGGTGACCAACCCCAATATATTTGTTGGTCTGCATAATATTCCTTCAAAATGGCGTAGCTGACAATTTCAAAAACTCTTGCATCTATATTAGGTTTAAGTAAATCTTTAATAAATTTAACCGCTTGTGAAGGATCTTGTTTCTGAATATCGATCATCTGTTGACAATAGATCATAAAGTTATTGAATGCTTGACCACGCGCTGCTATATAAGCATCAATAATATCTTTAATCGCTTCAGCAATATTTATTTGAGAATTATCAATAGAACATTTTAAGAGATTTTCATTAATCCAATATTTATTGGTTTTAGAATCTCTGATTATCGGTACATAAGATGATGTTGGAAAGTATTTTTTAAATTCTTCATTTAGTCTACTATTGAGGGCATGATTTTGCAGTTTACTTCCAAATGGAAGTTCTCGTTGTCTCTGAAGAAGTCTTGTAAATTTTGCTCCTTCATAATCACTATAACTACCATTAATATGAAACTTATTATTTAGATAGTCGTCGATCAAGACATATATAGCATAATGATTTGCAAATCCTGCTCGTGACTTAGAACCACGATTAGCAGCTTTTGTCTTAATATTTAGATATTGTAATAACTCGCTAGAATCTAAGATTTTACTTCCCTGTTCAGGAAAATATATATTTAAAATCTCAGTAATCTTATCGGTAAATTCATGCTGTACTGTCGGCATTAAAAAGCTCCTGTTGAATGAAATCAAAATTTTGAGTGTTTTTATTTCTTTTAGTCTGTTTTTTCTGTGGAGGTAATAGCTTCTCACCTTTATATTCTTGCCATCCCAGAACTCGCCTCAGACCAATTTTAACATACTCCTCTTGAGATTCTATACTAATAGAATTTCTTCCTAATCGTTTGGCTACCGCACCCGATGTAAATGTACCTCCAAATGGATCAAGTACAATACCACCCTCCTGACTACTGGCAAGAATTATCCTCTCTAGCAATGCTTCAGGCTTTTGGGAAGGATGGTTTTCGTATTCTTCCATAAGATATCTAACACGAGGAAAATACCAGACATTCCCCGGTATTTTTTCCGAATTATAGGGACTAGGAACGGATTTTCTATAATCAATTAACTTCCGTTGCGCGCCTGTTTTTGCTTCTACTTTAATATTATTTGAGTTAAATACATAATTACTCTTATTTTTAACGCAATAAAGTAGGGGTTCATACATTGATCCAAAGTATTTTTTGGCTTGAACTCCTGAACTATCATAATGCCATATAATGCGGCTCAGAATTACTATTTTATTTCTTAAATAAAGATCAAAATATGGCATCGCTTGGGTACTTGCCATCACATATAAAGTTCCATTAGGCTTTAATATCCGAATACACTCATCCAGTAATTTATAAGCCCATACTGCATATTCATCATCAGACTCCCACTTGTCGTGGAAATTTGAGAATTGTTTCCCGATATTATAGGGAGGATCAATAAAAATTAGATCTACAGATTCCGATGTTATTTCACTCGACAAAATAGGTAAAGAATCACCGTGAAATATAATATGTCCCTGGTCTTCATATCGTTCAAACATTACCATTGGTTAGGAAAGTAATTTATAAACCAACAAAGTGTTTCTAGCTATTAGCGATCGCCCTAATCTAAAGTTACTGAATATCACCTTAGATCAGGACTTATTATAACCTTTTTTTCAATATTTAACAACAACTAGAACTCACAGGAGCGCAACAGGAATCATCGGAATTGGTGATGGTAACGTGATAATGCTCTCCCTTGGTTTCTTCCGGTTTGCGAATAGCATTCCGTCTACAATCAAATTCTGGGGCTGATTCTAGGGGGATAGTTTCATGGGGTAAAATTCCTAAAATATCTTGATAATAGGGGCCGTTTATGTTATTATAAATTTGGTAGGTTTTATCACAAACTGCCATTCTTTCCCCCCGATATAAAATATGTCCGTCATCGTCCATGACTTGTTTCCAAGGCCCTTTATAAATCACGGCTTGGTTCACATCTAAACAGGGGCCGTCTTTGCCTTTAAATGCAGTAACTGTTAGGGAACGAAACTCAATGCCATCAATCACTTGCCAAGGTTCTTCTTGTCGGGCTAATATCTCAATCCCATAAAATCCGGCCTGTTCAAAACGTTCTAAAAATTCATTTTCCCGAAACGCTCCCGCAATACAACCACTCCAAAGATCGGGATCATTTAAAATCCTGGGTGTGGGATCTTGATCGCAAACAATATCGGAAATAACCGCCCGTCCGCCCCGTTTCAATACTCGATAGATTTCTTGAAATAGTTGATCCTTATCCTGGGGATGGACTAAATTTAAAACACAATTAGAAATAACAACATCAACACTATGGTCAGCAATTAAAGGATTATGTTGACGTAGGCGATCGCATTCTAACTCAAATTTCCCCAGATCTTCAATAGATTGAATCGGATTAACCGTTAACCACCGTTGAACTTGATCTAAATCTAAGGCTAAATCCTGAATTTTTGCCTTAACAAAACTTGTATTAAAATAGCCTAATTTCTCCGCTATTTCCGGTTGATGGCTGCGGGAAAGAGTCAACATTGTATCATTAAAATCCACCCCAATCACTTGACCGGATGCTCCTACTTTTTGCGCGATCATATAACAATTTTTACCCGCCCCGGAACCCAAATCAACTACGGTTTCCCCTGGGTTAACATAACGAGTAGGATCACCACAACCATAATCTTTATCTATAATTTCCTGGGGAATAATTTCTAAATATTGATTTTCCTGATATTCCACCGGACAACAGAGGGAAGGTTGTACCGTTTGGGCTCCCGCTTTGTAGCGTTCAATAACTGTTTCTTCAATATTGTAATTCATATCACGGATTTAAGAGGATTTGAACACGGATTAAGAGGATTTCACGGATTTCACGGATTTTAATTAGTTAATGGTTCACTATTAACTGTTCACTATTAACTGTTCACTATTAACTGACAACTATTAACTGACAACTATTAACTGACAACTATTAACTGATAACTGATAACTGTTAACTGATAACTGATTTCATCCGCCCCAGATTTTTTTAATTACTTGATCGGGAGAGATATCAGACATTTTGCCTGAAGGAGATTTAAGCCCAATTACCCGATCGCTTTTTGGTAATAATTTAGCGGGTTCAGTTGGGCCAAATAGGGCGATCGTATAGGTTCCCACCGCAACGGCTAGGTGCATCGGGGCGCTATCGGTACAAAGCATTAAATTCGCCGAGGCGATCATCGCCGATAATTTACCAATATCCTCCGGTTGGGTGACTTTAACCTGGGGACAAGATTCGACAATTTGCCGCACTAAGGCCCCATCTTCTGGCCCCTGGACAATGATCACGGGGAGGTTAGGTTGGCGCTGTTGAATATCTTGAATAATTTTTTGCCAACTGGCCACGGGGTAGATTTTATCAATGCCTTTTTGTTTGGCTAACTGGCTAGATCCCCCATGAATCAAAATATAACCACTATCCTTGACTCCTAACCGTTTCTGTTCCGCTTCTCCCCAGTCGAGATCCAGTTTGGGCACATTAATTGATAATCCTGGGAAGGGACTAATAATATCCAACCCTTTGAGCAGGTCATAATACATTTCGGCGGCGTACTGCTCTGGTTTTAAGGGGACTGGGTTGCTAATAAATAACCCCTCACCCCCGCCTGCGTAACCAATGCGGGTGGGGATACCCGTTAACCACAATAACAACCCGACTGTCCAACTTTGACCCAGGGAGACTACCACTTCATATTCCCGGTCACGGACAATTCCTAAAAAATTTCCCCAGTCGGCTAAACTGTTCCGTCCCTTGAAATCATAGGTTAAAATTTCAGAAACGGACTTACAAACTCGATAAGCTCCCCTGGCTCTGGGTTCTACCATAACAGAAATTTGGGCTTCGGGATAGGCTTGCTTGAGGCCATCAAGGGTGGGAAAAAACAGGATTTGATCGCCTATTCCACCTGGGACAAGGGCTAGTATTCTCATAATTAAAGAGTTAATCTACAAGGTCAGCTTAATTCTAATATGAACATAGAATTGTCAATCTTACCTCTAAATTTTCACAATGCACCTATTAATTCCGGCGGCGGGTATGGGACGAAGAATGGGGAGCGATCGCAACAAATTGCTCCTAACTTTATTGGATAAACCCCTATTAGCCTGGACACTTGAAGCGGCGGAGGCGGCGACGGGTATTGACTGGATCGGGATCATGGGTCAACCCGTGGATTTTCCCGACTTTCAGGAAATTTTGGCCCAGCTTAATTTAACTAAACCCGTCGAGTTAATTCAGGGGGGTGAAACCCGTCAACAATCGGTTTATAATGGCTTACAGGCCTTACCAACCGATGCGGAGCGGGTGTTAATTCATGATGGGGCGAGATGTTTGGCCACACCGGAGTTATTCGAGCGCTGTGGGATGGCTTTGCAGACTTGTTCGGGGTTAATTGCGGCGGTTCCAGTTAAGGATACGATTAAGGTTGTTGATCAAAATGGGTTAATTTTAGAGACACCCGATCGCCAACAATTATGGGCGGCGCAAACTCCCCAAGGTTTTGAGGTGAAATTATTAGAAGAATGTCATGATCAGGGACGTCAACAGGGTTGGGAAGTCACCGACGATGCCGCTTTATTTGAAAAATGTGGGTTATCCGTTCATATTGTTATGGGAGAAGAAACTAATTTGAAAGTGACAACTCCTGTAGATCTAAGTGTGGCCGAATTTATTTTAAGATCAAAAATCAAAAATCAGGAATAAAAATATGATCGCCAAAACTACACTGAATAACTGGAAAAATATCTTAATTCGTGAGTTCATTAATCTCGGAATTATTAATTTATATTTAGCCTCATCCTTTAGTATTTTAGTAACCTTAAATTCCCTAGCTTTAGTTAAATATGGCATTAATGGCTTTAACTACGGAATTGAGATTATGGGAGCTTTAGTTTTAGGAAAGGTAATTCTTTTATCGGAAAAAATGCCAATTGTAGAACGCTATCAAGATAAGCCGTTAATTATTTCGGTGGGTTATAAATCCGTTTTATTTACCATCATTGCTTTGTTTTTTAATAGTATAGAACATTTAATTGTAGGTTTATTTCAAAATGAATCTCTGGAACGGATTTTAATAGAATTTAAAAATCAAGTTTCTCAAATTGATTTATTTTATCAAATTTTATGTTTATTGATTGTTTTTATTCCTTTCTTTATGATGAGAGAATTGAATAAAATCTTAGGAAAGGGAACCTTATTTAATTTGTTTTTTAACAATAGGAGTTTGAAGGTTAAGGAAGTTGCTTCAATGCCTGCTCAAGAACTTCTACTCCAGCATGGGTCAGATGGGCATTTTCACTAATATAACGTTTCCAGGCTTTTGTCCCTGGTTGTCGGGCAAATAACTCTAAAAAATGGCGGGTCATACTATTTAATTTTACCCCTTTTTGTAACCAATATTCCAGATAGGGATACATAGCTTCTATGACTTCTTGACGGGTCAAGGGAGGTGTCTTTTCTCCATAGATTTCTTGATCCGCCGTTGCAAACAAATAGGGGTGATCATAGGCGGCGCGTCCGATCATCACAGCATCAACAAATTGCAATTGATCTTTAACTTCTGCTAAGGTTTTAAACCCGCCATTAATTTCAATAAATAGCTGGGGAAACTCTTGTTTTAAACGATGAACTTCTTCATATCTTAATGGGGGAATAGTCCGGTTTTCTTTGGGGCTTAAACCCTGTAACCAAGCTTTGCGTGCATGAACAATAAAATGTTGACATCCGGCGTTAGCAACTATTCTGACAAAATGCGCCATATATTCATATTTGTCCTGGTCATCAATACCAATTCGATGTTTAATTGTCACCGGAATATTAACGACTTTTTGCATTGCTTCCACTGCTTTAGCTACTAACTCCGGTTGCGCCATTAAACAAGCCCCAAAATTACCATTCTGCACCCGATCACTGGGACATCCCACGTTTAAATTAACCTGGTCATATCCCATATCTTCGGCTATTTTAGCGCAAGTTGCCAGATGATTCGGATTATCTCCTCCTAATTGTAATACTAGGGGTTTTTCTTCGGGTGAAAATCCCAATAATTGCTCTTGATCTCCATGCAAAATTGCCGCCGTTGTCACCATTTCGGTATATAGCAAAGTTCGCCGGGTGATTTGTCGCATAAAATAGCGATAATGGCGATCGGTGCGATCCATCATTGGTGCAATACTGAGGGGATAAACCTGATTTGAGGTGACAATTGAGGTCGGAAGATTCATGGAATTTAGGATTTTGTGGCTTTTAATTCTAAGGTGATTTTGAGTTTTCCACTCACGGGGTTAGACGGTTGCCAAGTTAAGAGCGATCGGCGAATTTTATCAATAATCATTGCCTGTTTTATATTATTATCTAAATCCAGATTAGAGTCAATATCATCAAAAATGGCTCGTTGGACATTTCCTTGATCAATAATCATTTCAAAGGTCACTTTTCCATTGATTTGATCGGCTAAATTTAAGCCTTGTAAATAACGGTTGAGGTCATTAATTAGGGTGCGATCGCTAATTCCTGCAACTTCAACAACTGTTATTTTTACAGGACTATTTCCGACTGCATTAATATTTGTGGGTTCCGGGTTTATTCCCCAAATAGGAGGAGGCGGTGGCGCAATTTCTGGACTACGTTGACCGCCATAATTATTATAACCAGATGCAGAACGAGTTGGCCCGAAATTAATAGGAGCAGATGAGGGTAATTGAGCAGGTTTGGGTGTGCCAAAAATACCATCATAACTCACCCCTTGGGGCAATTCTAGGGGAACTTCTACGGTTTGACGGGTTCCATTGGGATCGACTCTAACTTCTTCGCTGACGGCGATAAAAGCGGTATATTCTGATAGTAATTGATAGGATAAAGCGGTGCGTGTTACCCCTTCAACCCCTGACTTTGTTTCCCCGGAAAACATTTGATTCATCAGGTCTTTAATTCTCGCCCGTCCCCACAATTTAGCAATGGCAATGTTACCAGATTCGTTATTATTGATCTCAGGAAAATTAACGGGTAAGGTTTGTTCATAGCGATCGCCTTTTGCGGTTATTCCGGTGATTTTTAATAAGCCATTACGCCGATCTAATTTACGCCCAAACAACACTAAAGGTTGATTATCAAACAAATCTGATAAGCTGATCGGATAAATTTCGGGTTTTAATCCTTCCCCTTGCCAAGTGATTTCCATATCTGTTAGAATGGGGTTATTAATTTGTTTGAAAAAAGTTTCCACAACGGTTTCTGTAGGTTCATCTTGACGCACAATTTGGGTTGTTCCCCGGCCGATTTCTCCCAAACGATTAAGTAAAAAAAGATTGACAGAACTTCCCACCCCAAAGGCGTACAATCTATTTCCGGGTTTAAGTTTATTTTGAACTTCTGCAATTATTTCTTGATCATTTCCAATATATCCATCTGTTAATAAAACGATACTACGTAGGCGACCCGTCGGGGGAGAGGGAAATTTCATTACCGTCTGGATTCCATTTAATAATTCCGTCCCGCCATTAGCTTCTAATTGATTAATATAATTCAAGGCTTTTTGTCGGTTAGCGGCGGTATTTTCTAGGGGAGTTTCTGATAGGGTATTGGTGGTATTGGCAAAATCAATAATATTAAAGGTATCTTCGGAATTTAATCCTTGAATAAATCTTTTCATTAATTCTTGAGATTTTTTCAGGGGTTCTCCTTCTTGGGAACCGGAGGTATCCATCAGAAAAATAACATCTTTCGCAATAATTTGATTAGGATTATAACTAATTGCAGGTAACAAATAGGCGGCAAAATGTCCTCCCTGTTGATCTACTTCTGTTAATACCGATGCTCTGGTATTTTCTCCTGAAATCTGATATCTTAGAATTAGATCTTTATTGGGAATTTGATCGGATTGATCTAAACTAACAAATATCCGATTTCCCTGCTGTTGGGTAATAATTTTATGGGAAGTTGATCGGACATTTTCAATCGCAACCCCCGCATCAATTTCAACATCAACTTGAATTTTATGGGGGGATTTTGTCTCTCGGTCAATAATTGGTGACGTGATCCGATCCGCATCGGGAACTTGATCGGTATTGGGTTGATTTTTATTAATTAATTGACCGGGAATATAACGGGGGCCAACTACCATCGGAAACACAAATTCATAGTTTCCCCCTTCAAATTTTAATTGATCAATATAGCGAATCGTTACGGATATTTGTTCGCCGGGTTGAATATTAGCTACAGACTGAGTAAAGATATTATCTCTTTCCTGTTCTAATAATGCGGTGGTGCGACCTTGAGCTTTAGCCCGTTGATAGATTTCCTTGGCGTCTTCTCGGGTTTCAATTTTGGATTTTATGGTGCGATCGCCTATTTTAATTACCATCTGATCAACGGCGGCTTGATCGGGAAGGGGAAATACATAAATCGCTTCTAAAGGTTCTTTAAAAGGATTTTCAAAGGTTTGAGAAACTTCAACCTGTGAAACATTCCCCGAAATTTTAGCCTTAACCTGGGTTTGTTTTAATGGAAAAACTTGGCTTTTAGTTTCAGATTGAACATATAAATTGCCTAATTGTTTATCCATGGTTTGTTGAGGAAGTTGTGCTAATTTTAATACTGAGGATTGACGATTCAACTGTTGAGATAAAATAGCAAAACTTGGGGGAGTATTTACCATAAAATTCAAACTATTGAAAATCATAATTCCCAAGGAAAGCCCGGCTATATTTGATAAAGAGTTCATAAATAAAATTGTCATTATTTGAGTTAGACTATTAATTGGAGATACTCACTAAGACCCGATTCTGATTATAAACGTTCCTGAGTCAGATCACTTTTTTACAGTCCCAAAACGACCGGAGGAAAAGCTACAATTTTTGTCTGTGAATAGTGATTGTATCGTTTGTTACTTCGTCTGAATCATCAGATTTTCAGGAAAATTCAGCAGGGACTAAATAAACGGCTATAATCTGAGGTTGGGTTATGAATAAAACCGATCTAATCCGTTCCCAAATTATTTACTATTGAGTTCTAATGCTTCCAAATCAAACCCTAATTCGGATTTTTATAAGTACGGGAGAAGTCTCTGGCGATTTACAAGGGTCAATGTTAATTGAAGCCTTATTTAGACAAGCTAAAAATCAGAATATCCCTATAGAAATTATAGCATTAGGCGGGGAAAAAATGGCCGCAGCCGGAGCAATATTATTAGGAAATACTACAGGAATTGGTTCCGTTGGGCTTTTAGAATCTTTACCATATATTATTCCGACTTATTTAATTCAGCAAAAAACTAAACAATATTTAAAAAATCATCCCCCCGATATTGTAATTTTAATTGATTATATGGGGCCGAATATTGGTATCGGAAATTTTATTAAAAATCACTTCCCCAAATTGCCGATTTTCTATTATATTGCACCGCAAGAATGGGTGTGGTCATTAGGTTCAAAGAGTACGGAACAAATTATTAAATTAACCGACAAAATTTTAGCGATTTTTCCAGAAGAAGCCCGTTATTTTAAATCAAAAGGTGCCCAGGTAACTTGGGTGGGTCATCCTTTATTAGACCGGATGAAAACGGCCCCCAGTAGAGAAGAATCTCGGATCAAATTAGGGATGAAACCCGATGAAATTGCGATCGCTTTACTTCCGGCTTCCCGATGGCAAGAAATTAAATATTTAATGCCAATATTATTAGAAGCTGCTAAACAAATTCAAGTCAAAATTCCTGGGGTTAAATTTTGGATTCCCGTATCTTTACCCGAATATTATAAAACCATAGAAACCGCCATTAAAAACTATCAATTAAATGCGGTTTTAGTTTCAACAAAAGCAGGAAATTGTCAAACCTTAGAAGTAATATCCGCCGCTGATTTAGCAATTACCAAATCAGGAACCGTTAACTTAGAAATTGCCTTATTAAATGTTCCCCAAGTTGTGGTTTATCGAGTCAGTAATTTAACCGCTTGGCTGGTTCGTCGTTTCTTAAATTTTTCAGTTCCGTTTATATCCCCAACTAATTTAGTCCAAATGCAAGCCATCGTGCCTGAACTTGTTCAAGAAGAAGTGACTCCTGAAAATATTGTGCGAGAGGCAATAGAATTGCTAACTAATCAACCCAAAAGACAGAAAATATTAAATCACTATCAACAGATGAAACAGGCATTAGGAGAGGAAGGAGTCTGCGATCGGGCAGCGTTAGAAATTCTCAGTAGTATAGCAGGGAACACCGGAACAGTAAACAGTGAATGAGTTTGCTGGATTTAGAAGTGTCCTAACTGTAATGCGTAGCGCTATAGTGGTCAAGCCACTGTTCAGTTAATTCCTACCAAGCGACTTGACCCAGTTTGATTTTTGGATGCTGTCGCCACCATCTCAGGCACAGGTCTGGACTCTTGATCATACTCCCAACGAATTCCCATCCGCCAGTTCCGATACTCCAGAGTCTTGCACACTAACCAGGGACGCACCAACAACCCAACAAACCCGAAAGCCGTTGTTGTTGTTGAAGTTGTCGGGGTGTTCGGTGTTACGATTAGCAGAACGGCAGTTATCAGGATTGTTGATCCACGAACCGCCCCGCACACATTGGGATGCCTGTCCCTTCTCTACTCCCTCGTCCAAGCGAGTGAAGCAAATATCTGTTGGCGCAAATGCCAGGTATCTCCGTGGGCGAGGTGGGCGAACCAACTGTTGAGCGATCGCATCACGTGAGATGAGTAGATTTTACCTTGAATGGTGTCTCGTTTGAGTCGCCTTAACCGTCTTCTTCCCCGTCTGAGGTTTTCGGTTCTGACCCGTATTGTGTGGGGAAAAACACGAAATCCCATAAAGTTTCCGCCGTGTTTGGTTTCAAATAGTTGGCTTTTTATCGGGTGAATTTTTAAGCGAAATTGGGCTAAATATTCCTCTAGGGCTATTCGACAGTCGGCTAAAAAGATAGGGTCATCTGAGAACAGGGCAAAATCATCGACATAACGAACATATTTGCTAACTTTGAGTTGTTCTTTGATAAAATGATCGAAAGGATTTAGATAAATATTAGCAAAGGATTGACTGGTTAAATTCCCAATGGGTAAACCTCGTTTTCTTTCTAGGGGTGTTAATAAATTATCTCCAGGGAAATACTCAATCACGGGAATCTGTTCGTTACTTTGATCAATAATTAGATCAATTAACCAGAGGGTCTCTTTACATTTAATCTTACGGCGAATAACAGTTTTAAGAATTTCGTGATCAATACTGGGAAAATATTTTTTTAGATCACACAGAAGGACGTAGCGACTGGAACGGGCAAATTGAGTAAACTTTTTTAAAGCTTTATGGGTTCCAAATCCAATCCGGTTGGCGTAGGAATCGGCAATAAAGGTACGTTCAAATATAGGATAAATCACTGCACAGAGGGCATGGTGAACAACACGATCTCGATAAGGGGCGGCGGAAATCATCCGACGTTTGGGTTCAACTATTTCAAAGGTTCTATATTCTCCAGGTTGATAGGTTTTTGTGGTTAATTCCTGTTTGAGTTGAGCCAGTTCTAGTTCTAAGTTATAGTTAAATTTGAGAACATTGGGACGAAATCTTTTACCCCGTTGGGCTTTTTTTGTGGCGGCGTAGAGGTTTTCAAAGGCAATGATTTGGGGCCAGAGGTTGCCGTATCGTTTCATGGCTTTTTCTTGCGATTTTGTTGGTGTTTTATCCATCCCCCTAAATCCGTTCCAATATCGTTAATTTGTTGTCCAGCAAATTCATAGCGGTCTAGGGAGATGAGTTGAAAGTCTAACAACATTCGGGTTTGGTAACGCAGAATATCGAGTTGACTGTTTAACGATTCTAAATAGGAAAGTTTTTCGGCTGAATATCTTGCCAAAATTAGGGTTTCTAAGATATCATAGAGACAGTTGATCATGCGATCGCCTAACATGAATTTGTGATCCTTGGGCAAACGATTTAAAATGGGAACATACCATTTGATCAAATCGTAGGTTTTTTGGATGATTGGGAGTTCTTCCATTAACAAAACTTAATATTTTAGAAAAAATAAAAACGCTCGCTTCGCTCGGACACAAGGGAAAAGAAAAAAGAAGGGTAGAGGGCAAAAGAGCTAAAGAAAATAGGGCTAAGAATCCCGCACACTAACCAGGGACGCACCAACAACCCAACAAACCCGAAAGCCGTAGTTGCCGTAGAAGTTGCCGGGGTGCTCGGCGTAACGATAAGCAGAACGGCAGACATCAGGATTGAGGATCCACGAACCGCCCCGCAGACATCGCCTCTGTTCATCAGTTAATAAGTTGA
>Ga0082207_1000061_pt1 | contig 72350 bp, 67 predicted proteins | sample LakMenEpi10Aug09_FD_71540 | JGI IMG/M metagenome (GOLD analysis project Ga0082207, IMG submission 71540) | reverse complement strand
CGTTTTGGATGTTGCTAGCTTACTGTGGGGGGACAGGAGGGAGTTGTTTGATCATCGGTTCAGCTGCCGGGGTGGCGGCCATGGGGCTCGAGAAGATCGACTTTTTCTGGTATTTGCGGAAAATCTCTCCCCTTGCCTTCGCGGGATATTTTGCGGGAATTGCAGTTTATTTCCTGCAACACTGGATCTTTTAAGTTGGGTTGGTTAGAAAATTGCAGTTCACAAAGGCTTGGCTTTTGTGATTTGGCCGATTCACCCTCGCAGGATCTTTATGTCGACTTATCCCGATCGAACTTCGACCCTCCCGGACGATCAACGGATTGTCATGACCTCTGTGGGGCTCACGAGCCCCAATGGCACGAACCTTGAGAGCTATCGCGAAGCGTTGCTCGCTGGTCGTAGCGGGGTGCGCAATTACAACATCCGTTATGTAGGGGATACCCACGCCGGGGTATGCGAATTTGAAGGGACCAAGTACCAGAGTCGTCGCGACGCAAGGCGAGGCACGCGAGCCGGCACGGTAGGTATTTGGTCGGCTGGCGAGGCAATCGCTCGCAGTGGTCTGGATTGGGCAAACATCGATAAGTCCCGAGTCGGTATCTATGTCGGGATCACCGAACATGGGAACGTTGAAACCGAAAACGAGATCTACTCGATCTCTCAGTTCAACTACGACACATCGGTCTGGTCTCACCACCACAATCCCCGCACGGTGGCCAACAACCCTGCCGGGGAAATCGCACTGAATTTGGGGATCACCGGTCCGCACTACACCATCGGTGCAGCTTGTGCTGCCGGCAATGCAGGGATCATCCAAGGCGTACAGATGCTTCGTTTAGGAGAATGCGATCTGGCGATCGCAGGCGGAGTTGCCGAGAGTATCCACACCTTCGGGATCTTTGCTTCGTTCAAATCCCAAGGGGCACTTGCAAGCCACAGCGATCCGACAAAAGCATCGCGACCTTTTGATAAGGAGCGAAATGGGATCGTCGTCTCCGAAGGTGGTTGCTTGTACATCCTTGAACGCTTGTCGGATGCCAAGAAGCGGTCGGCAAAGATCATCGCGGAGATTGTGTCCTATGCGATCAACACCGACGCGACAGATTTTGTGCTCCCGAACCCGGAGCGTCAGGCCCAGTGTGTGCGGATGGCATTGGCTCGTGGGGGGCTTTCGGCCGAGCAAATACAGATCGTCAGTACCCACGCGACCGGGACGACCAGTGGAGACAACCAGGAGTGCGAAGCGCTTCGGCAGGTATTTTCCGGGGTAGACTCGGTTCGTTTCAACAACACCAAAAGTTTCATAGGGCACACCATGGGTGCGGCCGGGGCCTTGGAATTGGCAGGGAATTTACCTAGTTTTGAGGACGGGGTTTGCCATGCTACGATAAATGTGGACAATTTGGATCCGCAATGTGCCTTGGACGGACTGGTGATCAACCAGCCGCAGGAACTTCGACGCGTCGACTACATTCTCAACAACTCCTTTGGGATGTTGGGGATCAATTCCGTGCTGATCGTCAGGCGGTTTTAGTGCGACGTTGGTTTCAAAGGGTCCGCAGACAAATTTGAATTTCATTACGAATATCCTTGGGAGTGAATTGATCCATGACAGCCGCAGAAATCCGGAATGAGATTCTCGACATTTTGAGCGACATTGCTCCAGACGAGGATCTTTCCGGTCTTGATGACAGCAAGTCTTTTCGCGAGCAGCTTGAGCTCGACAGCATGGACTTTTTGGACATTGTGATGGAGTTGCGCAAACGTCATCGCGTTCAGATTCCCGAGGAGGACTACGGCAATCTAGCGAGCATGTTCACGACGGTGACTTACCTCGAACCCAAGATGCGCGACATCGTCCCTGCATAGGGTCTTGCGAAAGTTCCGAAATAGTTATCTAGCGACCATATAGACCGCGCTTGCTCCGGATCGCTTGGCGATGTCGTAGACGCCAAGCGCATCGCCAGCAAGGATGCTGTCCTCTGGATCGACAATGATCGGAACATCGGCTCGCACCTTCAAGATCGCTGCAAGCCTCTCTTGGATCTCTTGTAGCGAAGCGACTTCTAAGCCGTTCCACTGGTATTGGATCTGATTGCCCTGGGCCTTGAGCTTGATCACGCAATCGTGGATGTCTTCCTGCGGTGGACTCGGTGGGGGTTCGTTGGAATCCCCAAGAGCCGAATCGGACTTGGCCGATACCGAGCTAGGCAGGAGTTTTTCCAGACGCTGGAAAGAGGAGGTGGTCAAAAAGAATACCAAAAGCAGAAACACCACATCGATCATCGGTGTCATCATGCTATCGAGCGATGTGCGTCCTCGCGGATTGCTATAGTTGGTTTTCATCGCTCATCCTCATACACGGCAAAGACGATATCGGTATTTCCGGTCAGCGCACAGACCTTGAGCAACTTAGCAATCGGTGCGTAACTTGCCGATTTGTCGGTTCGGATTCGAATGCGGATCGGATTCTTAGCGTTCTCATCCATCTTTGCCAGGATCGTATTGCGAACCTGATCCAAAGAAACCTCAGTACTGTTGACCAGATAGGTTCCATCCGATGGGATTTGGATCGTCAGAGTGGTTCGATCCGAGAAATCAGAGATTCCTGAAGCGGCAACGGGTAGTTCCAGGGGCAGAAAATTCTCCTGCTTGGCCAGATGGCTGCTGACCAAGAAGAAAATAATCAGCAAAAACGTCACGTCGATCATTGGCGTAAGGTTGATCGAAACGCCACGGCTACCGGGATAATTGGGAACTCTCATGCTAAAATTGTACCAAACGGACGTTGCTGCGTTTAGCCATTTTATCTGGATCTACTTACTCCTCACAACAGAAAATCATATCGAGTATGCATGTCGCTTATTTGGATTGTTCGAGTGGCATCAGCGGCGATATGACCCTTGCGGCCCTCATCGACTGCGGAGCGAATCTATCGAGCATTCAATCGGCTATCGATTCGATGGATTTGGGAGCCCAACTTTCCGTGGCAACTGTTCGCAAACGAGGCTTTCGCGCGATCAAACTCCACATTGCTGCTCCCGAGGATCCACAGCATCGGGATCTGGATCAAATCCTCAGTTGCATCACCCGGGCGAGGCTCAGCAGTGGTGCTCGAAAAATCGCGAGTCGGATCTTCGAGAGGCTTGCCAAAGCCGAAGCGGCGGTACATGGGGTATCGATCGACCAAGTTCACTTTCATGAGGTTGGAGCGATCGATTCGATCGTCGATATCGTCGGTACTGCCGTGGCTTGGGACCAACTCCGAATCGAGCGTGCCATGGCTAGTCCTGTTCCAACCGGTACAGGTTTTGTCCAAATCGCCCATGGACGAGTCCCGTTACCCGCACCGGCAACTGCGGAGTTGCTCAAGGGCGCACCGATCGCTCAATGCAATTTGCCATACGAAATGACCACTCCAACCGGAGCGGCCATCTTGTCTGAACTGGTCGGTTCCTATGGGGCCATGCCCTCGATGCAACTTGCATCGATCGGTTCAGGAGCCGGTACTCTGGAGTTTCATGACCGAGCCAATCTGCTTCGGATATTCCTGGGCACCGAGCATGAGGCTTTGCCTGCTCAGGAACATCATGGCGACCGAGTCGTTGTCCTCGAGACAAACCTCGACGATGTAACGGGCGAAGAGATTGGCTTTGCAATCGAGCAACTATGGCAAGCCGGAGCGTTAGATGTCTTTACCATGGCGATTCAGATGAAGAAGAATCGGCCAGGAACGCTCCTGAGTGTCATTGCAGATCCCGAGCACACTGAGCGGATCGAGCAAGTGATGTTTCGGCACACCCGAACGCTCGGGATTCGACGAAGTTTGCAGGATCGCAGTATCCTCGTTCGCAGAAGCCTTCAGATCGACAGCCCATGGGGCAAGGTGGCTTGCAAGGAAGTGATTTATCCTGATGGCAAGCGGGAATTATCGCCCGAGTATGAGGAGTGTCGAAAAATCGCCATCGAGCATGGCCTAAAACTCGCCGACGTGGTTCGAACCCTGGAAATCGAGGGCAAAATTGACCTGTAAAGTCCGAGTAAAATATGATCGAATAAACGTTTGACAGGTTTTGAGTTCTTCAGGAATTATCGTGGCTGAGAATTTATACCACTGGTTCTATTCGTACTCGTACTCGTACTCAGTGAAACGGTACTCGTACTCGAAGGAACGTGTTGGGATGCAGTTGACATACGGGCCAAATAATTGGGGTTTCAGCTTCCTTGAAAAGGTGATCGCCTTGGATCGATTCAACCGTTTTCGAGCACGAGCACGAGTACGAGCACGAGTCAGTACCAACCACTAAAATTCCCGAAGAACCAGAGGTTTTGAAAGGGTAGTACATGTCGAGTAGGATCGGACAGCAAGCAAACGGGAATCCGCCGTCGAGTACGGGTCGGGCCGTTGCCGTCGTCGACATCGGTTCGACAAGCATCCGCATGGCGATCGCGGAGATCGAAGGTCATGGACAGGTTCGCACGATCGAGGAAGTCTCGCGTGCGGTCTCGTTAGGCAAGGACACCTTTACCAGCCAAGAGATCTCTAGACCGAGTATCGAAGAGTGCGTCCGCATCTTGCGCAGCTATCGGCGGCTCATGCAAGAATACGGCATCACTCGGCCCGATCAGATCCGATTGGTGGCAACGAGTGCCGTGCGGGAAGCCAGCAATCGTTTAGCGTTCCTCGATAGAATCTACATCGCTACAGGGCTCGAAGTAAAGATCCTCGATGAGGCGGAAGTCAACCGGATCACCTACATGGGGATCCAACCGCTCATGCAAGCCAATCCGATTCTTGCCTCGATAAAAACGATCGTCGTCGAAGTCGGCAGCGGCAGCACGGAGATTTTGGTCGTCAGTGCCGGTAATATCCAATTCTCCAATACCTATCGACTAGGTTCGCTTCGGATGCTCGAACAAGTCGATCGATTCAAGACCTCCCATTCCAAGCAGCGAGCCATCCTCGAAACGCAGATCCGGCGGATTGTCCATCAGATATCCGAGAATGTAGGTGAGACGCAAATCCAAATGGTCGCTATCGGCGGTGATGTTCGCATGGCCGTCAAGAATATCGATACGGTGGTCGCAGAAGGCGAAATGCATCGCGTATCGGCCGATGCATTGCTGGCCTTTGCTCGCCAAATTGGAAACCTTCACGAGGATCAACTCGTCAGTCGCTATTCGATGAGCTTTGCCGACACCGAAACACTCTGGCCTGCCTTGATGAGCTATGCGCTTCTGGCCAAAGAGTTCAAAAGCGAGCAATTGTTCGTAGCCGATACGAATCTGCGAGATGGACTCTTGACCGAGCTTTCGGTCCGAGACGCTTGGACCGTAGAGCTGCGGAATCAAATCGTCCTCTCGGCGATCAACCTGGGTCGACGCTTTGCCTTTGACGAGTCCCACGCACGCCACGTCGCAACGTTATGTCGCAAATTGTTTTTGGATTTGATGCAAGAGCATCAGCTCGATCAGCGTATGGAGCTGATTTTGTATCTGGCTGCCCTGCTTCACGAGATCGGCACCTTTATTTCGAGCCGATCCCATCATAAACATGCGATGTACATTATTCGCCATAGCGAATTATTCGGCTTATCGGAACGCGACCAGCTCTTGCTCTCATTGGTCGTACGCTATCAAAGACGTTCCTCTCCTCAACCGGAACACGAAGGCTATTCGATCCTCGACCGAAACGATCGAATCGCAGTTGCGAAAATGGCCGCGATGCTCCGACTGGCCATTGCGCTCGATGAGTCCCGCTCGGAGCGGATCGGAACCATTCGGTGCCTGAAAGAAGACAACCGTTTGGTGATCATCACACGGGGTAGCGAAGATGTTTCGCTCGAGCAATTGACCATTCGGCAAAGCGGTGATTTGTTTGAGGAAGTCTTTGGCCTGAGCGTCGCGTTGCGAAATGAACTCGAATAGGTAGAGCGATGGGTGAAACGGAGTCTTGGGCTAAAGACGCTGAGGTTTGGTACCGCAACGGACTGTCTTTTGAATGCACCGGTTGCGGGAATTGTTGCTCCGGACCCCAGACCGGATTCGTATGGGTCGATGACCAGGAAATCCTCGCGATTGCCAAACAAGTCGGTTTGGATCACGACCTGGATCGCTTTGAACGCCAGTTCGTACGCACTATAGGGCATCGCAAGAGCCTGGTCGAATACTCCGACGGGGATTGCATTTTCCTAGAGCCTAAGACCAGAAGATGCAGCGTCTACGAATCGCGGCCCGGGCAATGCCGAACTTGGCCTTTCTGGAAAGAGAACCTTGCAAGCCCAGCACGTTGGGGGCAAGTGGCCAAGTCATGTCCTGGTTGCAACCAGGGAAAACTCTACTCGATCCAAGAGATCCATCGGATCGGCGATCGGCTTCATGAGACCTAGGGCAGGTCGTCGACGGACATAAAAAAAGCCATGCCATGACGATCCATCGCCATGGCATGGCCTGATGGTTTGTGGGCCAGATCCGCTTGGAATCGGGTCGACAACCAATCCGTGCAAGCATAAGGTATCGACCTAGCTCCCGCAAAAATCGAATTGCCCGATCTGGATCGGTAGAGTTTGCCTAAAGCAAATAAAAAAACCCCCTTGCGGGGGTCGGTAGATCATCAAAATCGATTTGGGGGAGAAAGTGCTCGAAAACCCTTTGAGCGTGACGACGTTTAGCCACTTTCACCAGGGTCGTCCTGGCGGGTACGCTTCTTTCTCCCTCGAAACCGACACTGACAGTATGCGATGAGAAAATCATTCGACAAGGAAAACAGGCGCAATTTCCTCAGCGGCGATCCCCTCGGGCGTCCAACATACCAATTCTGACGCTTCTTTCTTCTAGGCCATCTTTTCGGCTGGCTTTGACATCCTTGGGTTTGAGATCAAACTAAGGATTTGTCATTTGCGTCAAACTTTACCAACTTAAGCGATTCCTCATTTCCATGATCTCTACCTATCGAATAGCTTGTTTGATCCTCGCGATGGCTGGTCTATGCCAGACAAGTTACGGTCAACCTTTTCCAAACCGCAAATACGGTCAAGAAGATAAATTCAGGCAACTCGAAGAAATCCTTCCGACTCCTAATTCTTATCGAAGCGCAAGCGGTGAGCCTGGTCCCGATTACTGGCAGCAGAGAGTCGACTATACGATTGACGTTCGGCTCGACGAGTCAGACCATTCCATCCATGGTTCCGAAACGATTCGCTATCGAAACCAATCCCCTCACACTTTGCGATATCTGTGGGTTCAGCTGGATCCCAATATTTTCGCACAAGACTCGGATGCCAACAGGACTCGATCGGGTCGGATCGGATTTGGAAACAGGGCATCGATGGCAGAACTCGATTCGATTCTCGAACGCACTCAACGCTTTGACGGCCGCTGCATGATCGAGAGTGTTACTGATGCACTCGGAAAAGGACTCGATATCTTCACCGTCGATACCATGATGCGGATCGATTTGCCCGAACCGCTTTTGAGTGGTCAAGAGTTCTCGCTCAAGATCCAGTGGTCTTATGTGATCAACAATTCGAAGCTCATCGGCGGGCGAACCGGTTATGAACCTTTCGAAAAAGATGGCAATGCAATCTATGAAATCGCGCAGTGGTTTCCTCGCTTGGCTGCCTTTACCGATGTGACCGGTTGGCAACACAAACAGTATTTGGGACAAGGTGAGTTCACGCTCGAGTTCGGAGATTATCTCGTGCGGATCACCGCACCTGCCGATCATATCGTCGCGGCTACCGGTGAATTGCAAAACCCTAATGAAGTCCTCAGCGATGTGCAACGCGAGCGGCTCGAGCAGGCCCGCACAGCCGACCGGCCGGTGCTTATCGTCACGCCCGAAGAGGCCAAGGAAAACGAAAAGGAAAAGACAGATCAACTCAAGACGTGGATCTTCCGGGCCGAGGCTGTTCGCGATTTTGCGTTTGCGACCAGCAGAAAATTCATTTGGGATGCGCAAGGCCACCGTGTCAACGACAATTCCGTGATGGCCATGAGTTACTATCCCAACGAAGGCAATCCGTTATGGAGCAAGTATTCCACGCACGCGATTATCCATACGCTCAATGTCTATAGCCGCTACACCTTCGATTATCCTTATCCGGTCGCCATCAGTGTCAACGGCCCGGTCGGTGGTATGGAGTACCCGATGATTTGCTTCAACGGCCCACGTCCAAAAGAAGATGGGACTTATTCGGCATCGACCAAGTACGATTTGATCACCGTGATCATTCACGAGGTGGGGCACAACTACTTCCCCATGATTGTCAATAGCGACGAACGCCAGTGGTCTTGGATGGACGAGGGGCTTAATACATTTCTGCAGTACTTGGCCGAACAGGAATGGGAACAAGATTACCCTTCGCAACGCGGCGAGCCCGAGCTTATCGTTCCCTATATGCAGAGCACCAATCAGGTGCCAATCATGACCAACAGCGATTCGATCATGCAATTCGGCCCGAACGCTTATAGCAAACCGGCTACGGCGCTGAACATTCTGCGGGAAACGATCCTGGGTCGGGAGTTATTCGATTTTGCGTTCAAGGAGTATGCAAGGCGGTGGAAGTTCAAGCGACCGATGCCTGCCGATTTCTTCAGGACCATGGAAGATGCCACCGCTCGCGACTTGGATTGGTTCTGGCGGGGTTGGTTCTACACCACCGACCATGTCGACATCGCTCTAGAGAAGATCGACGTTTATATGGTGGATCGGAGAACGCCCGATGAAATCGCTCAGGATGAAAAAGCAAAACGAGAAGCTCAGTTACCGACGCTTTCGAAAAGCAGGAATAAGGATCTACCCAAGCGAGCCGATCAGTATCCGGAGCTCAAGGATTTCTACAACGAATACGATCCTCGAGCGGTAACCGATCAACAGCGTGCGGCTTATCAAAAAGCCCTTGAACAGCTCAGCGAACACGAAAAAGAACTCCTGGCCAATACCGATCGATTCTATCGCCTCCAGTTTAAAAACGTCGGTGGGTTGGTCATGCCGGTGATCGTTTTGCTGACGCTCGAAGACGGATCGACCAAAGAGGTCCGCTTGCCCGCAGAGGTCTGGAGAGTCGATGCAAATCTTTGTGATACCTTGGTCGTCACCGAGCAACCGATTGTCAAGTTTGAGCTGGATCCCTACCGGGAGACAGCCGACATCAACCGAGACAACAATCATTTCCCGCCGGTGATCGAGCCGACGAGGTTCCAACTCTTTAAATCGCAGCGTCGGGGTTCGGAAGACAATCCGATGGCTCAGGCCAAGCGGGTCAAGGAGGCTCAAGAATCGCAAGAGAAAAAACAAGAAGGATCTCAGGCAAAACCGTCCGAGCAGAAAAACTCGCAGCCGGAATCCTCTGGAGATTCAATAACGCCCAAAAAGAAGGACAAGAAGAACAGGAAACGTAAGCAGGCGATCCCTGGAGCATGAGCATTTACCGTAATGATTCCCTGCTTGCATGGATGATCCTTGCTCTTGGTATTTTGGCCAGCGGTGAAACGATTGCGAGTCATCCGTTCCATGTGTGCGTTGGACAAATGCAATACAACTCGCAGACTTCGCGATGGGAGGTATCGCTGAGGGTTCACCCCAGAGACCTGGAGTTGGCGCTGACGGATCTTCACCGCAAGAGTATTAGCCGAGAAGACAAGGACTTCCCAGAGCATGCGATCGATTACTTGGAGAATCAATTCCTGCTGATGCACTATCGAGATTCGCAGGATTTGAAAGTTATCGATAAGCGAATTTCGGAGCTTGCATCTGCTCGATCGCTCGAGGACAAGGGGCAGGCGATATCAAGTCGGTCTCGGCTCGAATGGATTGGGATGGAAAATGAACGAGGTTGGCTCTGGATCCACTTGGAATTGATCCCTCCAGAGTCCGATTCAACCCAAGGGCGATTGTACTTGGTGCATCGGATATTTCTTGATCGAATCGAGGCTCAGGAGAACTCGGTAGCGATTCTCTACACGCGTACCCAGCGCAACTCACTGCAGTTCAAGAAAGGGCAGTCGGTAAAACCTTTTGGCCAAACCGAAAAAGCTCAAGACAAGTAAGGCTGCAAGGGTTAGACCATGGGCGTTAGCGTTTATGAGCGGTTGGAAAATCAGCCAGCAAGCACCGTATCGGTGTGCTCGTATCCGGGTGCACAACAGCACAGAAACACCAGATCCTTTGATCCGTCATTGCGGATCCGATGCCACTTGCCCGGCCCAATCGCGATCGCATCGCCTGGCCCTATTTCCCGAAGCTCTCCGTCGATCTCCATTTTCCCGGTGCCGCTGAGAATGTAATAGATCTCCTCGGTCTTGGGGTGATGATGAAGCTCGGTCACCACACCCACGGGCACCGTGGCCTCAGCCAAACTCTGGTTTCGGATCGATGAGTTGCGATGGGCCAAAAGCTCCCGGATGATCGATCCGTCCTTGGTTACAAAAGGCTCGCAACGATCCCGATTGATCACATCCATTTTCCACGACCCCTTGTCCTGATTACTCGCTGATTACTCGCTGATGACTCACTTCTGACCCTGGCGATGATCGTATTTTAAGGTTCCTGAAGTCTTTGAGTACTGGGTATGGAAGCCTTTGCTCGTACTCGATCCGAAGCTTTTCGAGTAGAATCACTGAGTTCCATCTTGCTCCCGTGATCCCTGATCCGACGCTCCGATCTTTCCTCCTTGCTCCGCTCCCCTATGCCTCGTACCCGTGTCTTGTTCTGTTCATCGACCATGGACGGTGGTGGCAGCGAACGCCAATTGCTCTACCTGCTCAAAGGCTTGGACCGAACTGTCTTCGAACCTTCGCTGTACTTGCTGCGGGCCACCGGACAACTCCTCGAGCAAATTCCTTCGGACTGCCCTGTAAGCGATTTTTGGACCGGCCGGACTCGCCCAAAACTCAACTGGCCCGGAAGGATCTACAAGCAGCAAGTTCAGCATCTTGCCCAACACATCCGTAACCATGGAATCCAAGTCGTCTACGATCGACTCTTCCACATGACCATGATCAGTGGACCAGCATGCTTGCAAAGCCGCTGCGCCAGAGTCTCGACGATCGTATCGCCCCCCCAATTCGATGTCCAGCGGACCGAAAACCGCTGGCGCTGGATCAAACGCCGTTGCTTGGCAAAAGCTTACGCCTCAAGCCAAGCGTTGCTGAGTGTTTCCCAAGGGACCGCACTTGCAAGTGCCAAGTACTATCGGATCCCAGGCCAACGATTCGAGGTCGTCATGAGCCCGATCGATACCAAAACGATCGAGGCCAAGTCCATGAGCCCCATCGAATTCCCGGGTTGGTCCAACTCGGTGAAAAACATTGTCGCAGTCGGCAGACTCGGCGCTGAGAAAGGACACGCCGATTTGATCGAAGCCTTTGCCTTGCTGGTTCAAAAACGGGGCAAACAATTCCACTTGCACATCGCTGGCGAAGGGGCATTGCGCGAGAACCTCGAAGGCTTAATTGCCAAGCTGAATGTCAGCGACTGCGCATTTCTCCATGGCTATGTCGCGAACCCTTATCCCCTCCTCAAACATGCAGACCTGATGGTGCTACCATCGCGTTACGAAGGGCTCCCCAACGTGATGCTCGAAGCGATGCTCTGCGGATGCCCGGTCTTGGCGACCAACACCGAGCAAGGTGCCGGTGAATACTTGCGCCAATACCCACTGGGCGATTTGGTTCCCATCGGCAACATCCCACTGATGCTCGAACGCATGGAGAATTGCTTTGACCAGCCAGCCAAATGGAAGACCCGCGCCCAGGTTGCTTATCATCACGTTCGCCAGCATCACGACCTTGACCGATGGATACAAAGGGTCTCTGAAATCCTCTTGCGCGTGTCAGGAACTCCAGTACCTGGAAACCCAGTACCATGACCAGTAAAACGCACATGACCAACCAACACTTGGCCAGTCTCTTTGAAGAGATAGCGGACCTCTTGGAACTCTCCGGCGAGAACGCGTTTCGTATCCGAGCCTATCGCAGCGGAGCATCCGCCATCGAAGGGCTAAGCCAACCGGTCGGCGAACTGATCGCACAAGGTTTCGATCTTACGACGGTCGATGGCATCGGATCGACGCTGGCTGAGAAGTCGAAAGTCGCCATCGAGACCGGATCGATTCCTGCTTTAGAAAAGTTGCGTGCAGAAGTTCCCACAACGCTCAGGGATGTGATGCGTGTCCCGGGGCTTGGAGCCAAGAAAGCGATGAAACTCCACCAAGAGCTCGGCGTGATGGACTTGATGTCCCTCAAGCAAGTTTGCTTGGATGGAAAAGTCGCCGGATTGAAAGGCTTTGGAGAAAAAACGCAGCAAAGCATCTTGCAAAACATCGACATTGTCGCCAAAGCTGCCGAGCGACTGCGGCTCGATGATGCCGATCGGCTTGCCGAGCGTTTGCGATCGCATTTTTCAAGCTGCAAAGCGATTCAAAGATTAGATTTTGCTGGAAGTTACCGACGGGGCAAAGAGACTGTCGGAGATCTGGACATTTTGGTCGTTAGCCAGTCACCCGAAAAGGTGATGGATCGTTTCGGGGAATTTCCCGACATCTCGGAGATCCTCGCGCGAGGCGATACCAAGATGAGTGTACGGATGACGGGAGCCTTTCAAGTCGACTTGCGCGTCGTCGAGGAGGCATGTTGGGGTGCGGCTCTGCAATACTTCACCGGCAGCAAAGAGCACAACGTGCATGTTCGTTCGATTGCCAAGTCGTTGGGGTTGAAAGTCAGCGAGTACGGGGTGTTTCGTGAAGGGGAAGATCAAAAACCCATCGCCGGCAGCGACGAAGCCAGTTTGTACGAGGCGATCGGATTGCCGTGGATCCCTCCAGAGCTTCGCGAGAATCGATTCGAGTTTCAAAAGGATCTCGCAGGAAGGCTTAAGGATCTTATCGAGCTTACGGATATCCGAGGCGATCTCCATATGCACACGGTCTATACCGATGGTGCCGACACGATCGAAGCGATGGCACAAGCGGCCATCGATAGGGGGCTGGAGTACATCGCCATCACCGACCATTCCAAGCGGGTCAGTGTAGCTCGGGGGCTCGATGACCAGCGGCTGCTCGAGCAGTGGGCTAGTATCGATCGAATCCGTCCAAAGTTTCAGGATCGCTTGCAGTTGCTCAAAGGGGTCGAGTGCGACATCCTCGAAGACGGCTCACTCGATTTGAGCGATGAGACTTTGGCGCAGGCCGACTGGGTAACAGCCAGTGTGCATTTTGGATTCAAACAATCCAGGCAAGAGATCACTGATCGGATCCTCGGTGCGATCGCGCATCGGAGTGTCCATTCGATTTCGCATCCTTCCGGAAGGCTCATCTCGCGCAGGCCCGCTTATGACTATGACTTGACGGCTGTGATCCAAGCGGCTGCGGAGCACGGCAAATGTTTAGAGATCAATGCGAATCCCGAGAGGCTTGATTTGAACGACTTGCAAGCTGCCGCAGCGGCAGCAGCCGGGGTGATGATCGTCATCAACACCGATGCCCATGCGGTTGGCAATCTCGAGCTCATGAAGTATGGCGTCGGTGTAGCTCGCCGCGCTGGGATCATTAAAAAGCAAGTGCTCAATACCAAGACGACCAAGCAGATGGTCGCTTGGCTCAAGAAGCACAAGGTGTAGTTGGAATTAAAAATGGAGTGCGCAGATGCGTCGCGATAGACTTAGTTTGACTTTGGCAATACTCAGTGTGATTGTTTTCGGGGCTTGGATTTCGGCAGCTTGGCAGCAACCACCCGAGGGCAAGATCGATCCGTCGGATCCTTTATTCAAGTCGATCAAGGAGCGTATGGGTCAGCTACCTCGATTGGACAGCGATAGTCAGGGCGATACGAGTTCGAAGGAGTCGCTCAAGAAGTCCAAGGGGTCATCGGGCAAGCATCGTGCGGCAGAGTTGATGCTCAAATCCGCGAGGCTCTTGGAGTCGCACAGTGAAGAAACGAAGGGTGAAGATTCGAGAGGTGAAGATTCGCAAGAGTTGCTCAAGATTGCCAAGGAGTTGCGAAAGCAGGTGGTCGTTGTTCTGGGATCGGACTGATCAGTCGGATCAGTCGGATCAGACAGATCGATCCGATCGATCGCCGAGAAACAGCGAGTGGAAGGCGAGCATGATGGCACCGGCGACCAGGAGGCTGTCGGCGATGTTGAAGTTTGGCCAGGTGTATTGGCCGTAGCGGCATAGGATCCAATCGCGAACGCCGCCGGCAAGCGAGCCTGGTAGGCCGTGGAGGTTCAATCGATCGTAAAGGTTACCCAGGATGCCCCCGGTGACGAGTCCCAGAGTGACCGTCAGCCACAGCGATTGGCAAGCTTTGTAGACAAACAACCAGACCAGCAGTCCGATGATGGCGGTGATCGAGACGGCGGCAAAGAGCCAACCGTAACCTTGTCCGAGTCCGAACACGGCACCTTGGTTGACCGCCGTTTCGATACCGAAATAGTTTTCGATCCACCAGGAGGGAGGCTGTTGGCCTGGGAGCCCTTTCCAAGCGAATACTTTTTCTTTGGTCAGCAGATCGACGGCCGTACCAAGGACAGCAAGGGTGGTAAATACAAGTGCGCGGCGAAGGATCATTCGGTAGATCGATGAAGTGTGGTTACCAGCGGGTTTCCATTTGGTCGACGATATGATTGGCGAGTCGTTCGGCGTTGCGTTGGAAAGACGTTGCGATCGACTGTCCGGCTTCGGGAACAAACTTGGTGCGTTCAGCGAAGTAGTGCGTGATTTCGCCTGGGGGCAGGAATCGCGTCGAGATCAAGTTCATGCCACGTCGATCGGTCCAATTGAGTTCGACGGCAACGACGTTTTCGAGCAAGCGAGGTTCATCGGTATTGGTTTCGGCGATGACTCGTTTGGTGTCGTTGGTAAGCCGTATCGAGAGGATCGAATCGGCGACGGCATTGTCGGCGAGTTTGTAGGGTGTTCGGCGTTCGATTTCTTTTTGGACCGCTTCGGTCAGGAGCACACCCAGCTCAGGTCGGAATGAATCGCTGCGGACGACCGGTACATTGATTGTCCGCACGTCGGTGCGATAGACATTGCGCGTGCCGATGCGGTATCCGAAGCAACCGCTGAGCAGAATCAGCACGATGGGAACCCAAGAGAGCAAAGTGCGAGTGGCCATGGCGTTTATTGTTTGGCTGGCTCGATGTTGCCTACGGTTCGAACTTGGGAATCCCCACCGAGTGGATCGAGTGGGTTGGTCGAAGGCTTGTTGCGAGGGCGGCTGATGACGGCTTGTCGCTGAGCGATTTCTTGCTGGGTTGGTTTCAAAAGGGGAGTGACTTTATCGCGTGTTGGGAAGGCGTAGGTCATCCAATGCAGATAGGGGGTTGGAACGCTTGGCTTGCCCTCGGCTTTATCGATGATCTGTTGGGCTTTATCTGCAAACGGGGTATCTGGATAGTTGTCTAGGATTCGATCGCAGTAGACGATGGCCGCAGCGTATTCCTGTTTGTTGTTTCTATAAGTGGCTTCGTCGTAGAGTCGCTCGGCTTGGCGGTATTTGACTTCAGCGAGCATTTCTGCGATTGGTTCTTTGCGTTCGCTGGCTTGTTTGGAGAACTGGCGAACCATTTGCTTGAGCAACTTGTCGGCGTCTTCGAGAGGTTCGGCGGAGTACTGGGGGCCTTGATAGGCAAGCAGTGCGGATTTGGCACCTAGGAAGTGGGCGTCGAATTGGTGGGGGCTATCGGTGTAGACGCTGATGAGATCTCGATAGCGATCGAGGGCTTCGTTCCAATTCTCCCGTTTGAATTCGGTGTTCGCGATATCCATGGTGACATCGTCAGCGAGTCGTCCTGTAGGGCTATCGAGGAGCATTTTTTCCAGGACGCGTTTGCCGTGGTTTTCGGTATCGTTCAAGGGTCGTTTTTTGTCGGTCAAGTTGATGTTGTAGAACTTATCTGGGAACTGCAACCAGTAGTTACCGATTTCCATACGGCGTTGGTCGACGCGGTCTTGGTAGCGAGTTCGGGGATAGTCTTTGATGAGTTTGACGTAGTAGTCTTCGGCCTTGGGATAGTCTTCGGCGAAGAAATAGGATTCGGCGGTCATGAAGTAGGCGTCTTGCTCGAGGGAGCTGCTGGCCCAGTGTTTACCGGCTTGGTTGTATTTCTTAGCGGCTTGGCGGAAGAGTTCTTTGCGGTCAGAACCTTGCGAGCTGACAGCAGCTTGGTAGAGCTCGTTGGCTTCTTTGAGGGTGGTTCTGGCAAGATCCTTGTCGACTGTGCGTTCGCCTAGACCGGGGATCTTTCGGAATATTTTTGGGACATCCGAATTCATCATTTTATCGGCTCGGGAGCCTTCGGGTCGGATCCAGTTGCCTTCTTTATCCTCGTAGCCTTCGATGGCATTTTTCGCGCGGGAGTATTCGTCTTCTTTCCAAGGTTTAAAGAGACTGCAACCCGAGAGGCTCAGGACAAGCACAGTGCTAAGGGCCCAGGTGCCGAGCGTTAGCGTTTGAGATCTTCGAGGTAGTCGAGCATTCTCAAGCGTCGTTCCGAGAGGCAGATGATGATCTGTTCCATGACGAGCCTCAGTTCGGCTCGAACGGCTGCGGGTACGACTGGGGGCGGTGTTTGCTCGGCAATCATATTTGCTAGATTGGAATCGCTGATTTGAGTCGATCGCGATTCGAGAGTCTGAAGCGTTTGTGGTCGGATGCGCAGGTAGCTCCGATGCATGGGGGTGCAGTTGGTGCACAGCACACCACCGGCCTGGGGGCTGAAGGCTATCGATTGTCGATCGGTTTCGATCTCTTCGCCGCATGCAACACACCATCTCCAACTGGGCGTATGCCCTAGGCGTTGGATTGTTTGAAGTTCAAAGTCCAGGATCGTCCAAGCGGGATTTGCTTGTCGATCGAGCTCATTGAGGGCATGGCACAACGAATCGAGCAATCCGGGGATCGGCTCGTGGTTTTCCGTCAGTGCATTGACCAATTCGCTCGCATAGTATCCGCAGTACAGGGGGAGCAGTCCGACTTGTGCTGAGCGAAACCGCCGGAGCAGTTTGGCTTCTGTGAGCAAGTCGAGCGATTCGCCCGATTTCTTGAGGAACACTACGGAGGACAGCGACAGAAGGTCAAGAGCAGATTCAAAGGGGCTTTTGAGTCGTCGGGCACCTTTGGCGATGGCCGAGATTTTTCCAAAGTCTTTGGTAAAGAGGGTGACGACCAGACTCGTTTCGCTCCATTCAACCGTTTTTAGGACGATCGCATCGGTTTTTTCCAGAGACATGGTCGAAGGCTAGCTTTTGACGCTTGGTGGACGTTATTGGGGGGAGCATTTCTCGGTACAGCAGGATAGCGAGAAAACGGTGCAATTCAGGCCGTTATGGGTGCCAAGGGACAAAAAAATTTTTGGGTTTTTTCTGAAACTGGATTTGGCTGTGACCAGAGGTGTCACACCCCTGGGCGATTCTTATAGGCAGTTGTTGACGTCGCTTGTAAGCGTTAGCATGATTGACCCGTTTGGAAACAAGGAAGCAGTGGTGAGACATCCACTGGAACAAAAGGAGAATAGCCGTGGCTGGATCAACAGGAAAAGGTTCTGGTACCAAGAAGAAGCAAGACAAGGCACCGGCCGAGCCGGTGACCGGTTTGGAGAGCATCCTCAAGAAGGAGCCAGCTCTGAAAACCACTTTGCAACAAATCGAAAAGCAGTTCGGAGAAGGGTCGATCATGCCTTTGGGCGGCGAGACCCAATTGAAGATCGAAGGGATCAGTACCGGATCGCTCTCGCTTGACTTGGCCTTGGGCGGCATCGGATTACCACGAGGTCGGATCATCGAGGTCTTTGGTCCGGAGTCTAGCGGTAAGACAACGATTGCGTTGCACGTTTGTGCCCAGGCTCAAAAGGCCGGTGGTATCGCTGCGATCATCGATGCTGAGCATGCCTTTGACCCAAGCTGGGGTAAGAAGCTAGGGGTCGAGCTCGACACGTTGCTCGTGAGTCAACCAAGCAGTGGAGAAGAAGCCATGCAGATCACCGAGATGCTCGTCAAGAGCAATGCGGTCGATGTCGTTGTGATCGACTCGGTAGCAGCCTTGGTGCCCCGTCAAGAACTCGAAGGCGAGATCGGGGATTCGCACGTCGGACTCCAAGCTCGACTGATGAGCCAATCGATGCGTAAGCTCACCGGTGCGATCGCTCGGAGCAAGACGTCGGTGATCTTCATCAACCAGATCCGAGAGAAGATCGGTGGCATGAGTTACGGAAGCCCCGAAACGACCCCCGGTGGTCGTGCGTTGAAGTTCTACGCTTCGGTTCGCGTGGACGTTCGGCGTATCGGCCAGCTCAAAGATGGCGAAGAGGTCGTTGGTCAGCGGGTCAAGACCAAGATCGTCAAGAACAAAGTCGCTCCTCCTTTTAGAGTCGCTGAATTCGACATGATGCACACCAACGGCATCAGCTACGAAGGGGACTTGATCGATCTGGGTATCGCGCACAAGATCCTCTCCAAGAGCGGAGCTTGGTTCAAGTACGGTGAGACTTACATTGGCCAAGGCAAGGAAAAGGCCAGGAACTATCTGGCTGAGAACAAGGAGGTGGCCAAGGAGATTCGCCACGCGATTGAGGCTGCCGGTGGATACTCCGGGCCGGAAGGTCCAAGCACTGCCGAAGAAGCTCAAGAGGATGTCGAAGCAGATTCCTAATCCTCGGCAGGTTGTCTGAAGCGATCGGGTCAACTATAAATGAGTTCAAAGGAGTGCGGTATGCAAATGCTGCACTCCTTTTGTTTAGCCCTCTTCGAACGATCCTTCCTTTAAAAACTACCTCTCCTCAAGCATCGTTTGGAGCCAACGCCGAGCGAACTGCTTGACTCTTTGTGAAAGCCCATGACCGATCACACTCCTGAAGGTGTCTTTGTCGCCTGCGATCACTCGGCCAAAGACCGAGCCTTCGAATGGTTCGAACGTTTAGGAATCGAAGCTTGGGTCACGTCGAACTCTTGTGAGCATGCGGGGCTTAGGGGTTACCGGTTTTCGTTAAGTGCACAGGCGTTTGCTCATTGGACGCCCAGTTACAACACTCTGATGCTCTCGGAGCGGCTTTGTAGTCATTTCAAAAGGCCTGCATCGGAGTTGATCGACCAAGAGACACTTCTTGCGATGCTCGCCTCCCCTTTGTGTTTCGCTTATCCAAGCCTTGAGGAGTTTGAGTCCTCGGCTAGGATTCGGGTGAATATCGCGCAGGCGGCAAGCAAGACGTTTTTGTCGTTTGATGCTTATGGAGCAGAGCGGCCCGAGGAGTACTGGGTCTATGATGAGGATCGAGGATTCTTGATCCAACCCGAGCGATCGTTGATCGACGCATTGAGGCTCGCTACGCAGCCCGGGGAAACTGGAGTTGTTTACTCGTTTTCATGTTATCGTGCTACCGAATACGTCGTGGCCTTGGGGGTGGCTCAAGAGGCAATGAGGGTGAACCCTCGTTTGTATCGGCAGCTTCAGGCCCAGGCTCAGCGCCGTGCGATTCGTTCCAGAGAGTTTCATGATGTGTTCATGAAAGAGTACGGCTCGCGCGAGCAGCCTTTACCTGAGAGTTATTACGTACCTGGGGATCGAGTGTGGTTTAAGAATCCCGATCCGGCCTCTGCCGAGGCGTTGGGCTTTGAGGGTTCATGGCTCTTTTATATGGGGGCTGGGGTCTTTTCGGATTTCTGGAAACGCAACAAGACCTTTACGTTGGATCTGAAGTGTTTGGAGATTTACCATTGGCGTCACTCGGCATATCAAGATTCCGAGGGGGTTTGGCGGATGGATGAACTGCGGGTTCAAGAGCACATGCGCAAGACCGAGGCAGATCCGATCGAGCATCAGAGGATTTTAGAAGCGATGCGAAAGATACAGGATGGTCCGGGAATTTACGCCGACGGTGGGATCGTCGATGCAACGCGTGAGTACACGCGTTGGGTGCGTCCGGAGAGTTGCGACATCGATCTGAAGGATGCGCAAGACATTACTTGAGCGATCTGTCGGTCGTTAGTCTTTCGAATCGCTGAAGCAAAACAGGTGCTTTTCGCCTCGAACCAAGAGATCTGAGCCGACCAAAGCGGGGGTTGCATCGACTCCTTCACCGACGTTGTTGTTGGCCAGTACTTTCAGTTCGGCAGAATCCTCGATAACGGTGATCGTTCCACCTCGATCGGTCAAATAGATTTTTCCGTTGGCCGCGACGGGGGAAGCGTAGGTTCGAGCCACTCCCGGGACTCGGCTTGCCGAGTAAAGGGTCTTGCCTGTCTTAGCCTCGACACAAGTCAGCAGACCTGTTTTTTCTTTGTAGTAGTACAAGCGTCCGTTGGTCAAAAGGGGAGAGGCCACATCTGGGGTGTCGCGGTTTTGAGACCATAGCAGATGTTTGGTCGACTCGAGTTTGCCTCGACCGCTTAAGTCGAACGCACCGATGTAGGAACCTCGAAAGCCGCTGGCGACATAGGCTACACCGTCTTGGGCAACGGCCGAGGCGCAGGGCCGTTGAGTTTGGCCTGAGCATTGCCAGAGTTCTTTGCCCGTCGCAAGGTCGTATCCTCGAGCGGCGGTCTGTCCGTTCATGATGATTTGAGCATTGCCTTGAGGGTCGCTGGCGATCAGGGGTGTTGCCCAGCAGGTCGGTTCGTCACGCTTGGTTTGCCAAACGATATCTCCGGTCTTTTTATTCAGTGCATAGAGCATCGATTGGCCTTCGTGATCCCATGGGACGATCAGCAGATCACCTGCGATCGTCGGCGAACTACCTTCGCCGAAACCGTTTCGGATTTGCATATCACCCAAGTCTTTGGACCAAACTTGTTTGCCATCGAGGCTGTAGGCAAAGAGGCCTCGGGAACCGAAAAAGGCATAGAGCATGTCGCCATCGGTACAGGGGCTCGCCGAGGCGTAGCCGTTGGTCTCATGGGTTCCTTCGTGCGGTTTTGCCGTAACGGCTTTTTGATCCCAGAGTGTTTTGCCGGTTTGTCGATCGAGGCAGTAAACGTGAAACTCGAACTCATTTCGGTTTTGAGTTGCTACGGCGCTGGTGAGAAAAACCTTTTGATCCCAGACCGCAGGAGAGCCGGATCCTTGGCCAGCGATGGGAACTTTCCATCGGAGTGCTTTGTCCGGTCCGAATTCTTGGGGTGGTTTTGCAGTGTCGGACTTTCCGCTGCCGCTGGGGCCTCGCCAGTGCCCCCATTGGGCTGCGGCTGTGTGGGCCGAGGTCTTTTGTTGGGCGAATGATGGGGCGGTTTCTTTGGCAGTTTCTTGGGCTCGGCTCTCGGTTGCCAAAGCCAGCAAGCTGACGGCCAAGGCTGACAAGAAAAAGGAATTTGAAGGGTACTTTGACATATTTTGACGGGGGTTGGGGTAGTTCAATGGGGTAGGTTTAATCTTAGAAGTGCAGCTTTTGGCTACGATCAGTTTAACGGAAAAACGCCCTGCAAGTTCCGAATTGGTCGCAATCCTTGGGAATTGGTCTTTGTCAAGGCTTCCTGTGGGGCTTAAGCTTTAGGGAAACAGAACGTAAAGGCAGCCTTGGATTTCTGGGCGAAGGATGACCATCAACCAAACTTTAAATCAATCGATTGGCGAGCAGATGCGGGCCGAGGAGTTGAGCCTGCGCTCGACGGTTCCTCCGTCGCAGGTTCCCGGTTACCGGATGGAGAGATTGCTAGGTCAGGGGGCTTATGGGCAGGTCTGGATTGCGACGAACCTCAATACGGGGCGAACCGTGGCGATCAAGTTCTATTTGCATCGGGCTGGGGTCAACTGGTCGCTTCTGACGCGTGAGGTCAGGAACTTGGTTTCGATGTCGGGCAATCGCGCGATTGTTCAGGTATTGGAGGTGGGATGGGACTCCGAGCCTCCATATTACGTCATGGAGTATCTAGAGAATGGGTCGCTTGATGATTTGATTCGCAATCGAGGTGCGATCGCCGTTCCCAAGGCGGTCGAGCTTTTTACGGGGATTGCCATGGGTTTGAACCATTCGCATGGCAAGGGGGTTTTGCATTGCGATTTAAAACCTGCGAATGTTCTACTCGACCAAGACATGCAGCCGAGGATAGCCGACTTTGGACAAAGCCGGCTATCGAATGAGCAGACCCCATCGTTGGGCACACTTTTTTTCATGGCACCTGAGCAAGCCGATTTAAATGCGGTGCCCGATGCGAGGTGGGACGTTTATGCACTTGGGGCGATCCTTTATTCGATGGTCGTCGGCACGCCTCCTTATCGCACCCCTGAGACCGTATCGACGTTGGACACAGCAAGCAGTCTTTCGGAGCGGCTCAAGAGGTATCGCGATACGATCCTAAAGAGTCCTTATCCACGAGGCCACTACAAGGCCTCTGGGATCGATCGCGGCCTGTGTTCGATCATCGATCGTTGCATTGCCAAGAAGCCTGAGGATCGATTCGAGAACGTTCAGCAGGTTTTAGCAGCCCTTGAGCGCCGCAATATCAGTCGTCTGCGGACACCGCTGCTGGTGCTTGGAATACTCGGCCCGCTGTTGCTTGCAACGATCATGGGGCTCTCTTTTTGGCGGGCTGTGTCGGTGGCCGAAGCGGATCTGTCGAACGATCTGCGGGAGGGTGCACTGCAGAGCAATTACTTTGCTGCTCGATCTGCTGCCGGGACGCTCGAATCGGAGATTTCGGCGCTGTTTCGGTTGGTCGAAGAGGAGGCCAAGCGAAGTGCGATCGAGGAGCGGTTTGCCGAGTCGATCGATGCTGCCGGGACGGATCTGTTGCAATCGTTGGCCACCGAGCAAGATCCACCGCCGGAGAGTCAAGCGACACTGATCGACCTGCCGGCCCGCAATGAGCTCGAAGCGCTGCTGGCCAAGAGGCTCGAGTGGATACGTTTAAGAGGTGGAGCGGCCAAATCCACCAAGTTCGATAGTTTGTTTGTCACGGATCGATATGGCACGATGATCGCAGCGGCGTTTGCCAACGAGCCCTCGAGCGCTCCGATCGGCGAGAACTTTGCCTACCGAAGTTACTTTTCAGGTCAGTCGCGGGATCTGAGTCCGACGACCCCCCGTCGCAATATCCAGCGGACGTCCGCTTCGCACCTGAGTGTGCCTTTCAAATCGACGACCACCAATCGATGGAAGATCGCCGTCTCGACTCCGATTTCGGTCAAGCGCAAGCCACTTGATGGGAAAGGGCCCGAGCGAGTCTCGGAAGGTCTGTTGGTATTGACGATCAACATCGGCGATCTGCAGTTGCTCGCCACGGAAAACCGACGCACAGAGAATCAACTCCTGGAGAATCAAAGCACAGAGAACCCGCAACTCGAGGAATCCAATCTCGAGCCGCAAGCTTCCAACGATGAGAGCAAGCAAAGGGAGTTTTCTGGTTTTGCCGTTTTGGTCGACGGACATGAAGGAGAGCGCGAAGGGACGATTTTGCAACATCCTTTCTTTGCGACATGGAATGGTTCTACGGATTCAAAGTCCGCCGATGGATCCGAGCTGAAGTTTCAGATCGATGAAGCGATGCTCAAAAAACTCAAAGAAGACGGAACGTATCGATACATCGATCCGGTGTCGAAACATCCTGCAGGGCAGGCTTACAAGGGCCAGTGGATCGCGGCGATGGAGAAAGTCGAGATCGCTCGGAAGGGTTCCGATGAGCTCGAGCGTCGGCAATCGACATCGCTTCTTTTGTTGGTCCAAGTCCCGGCCGATTCGATCACAGTGCCCATTGGGCAAATGGGTCAAAAGCTTGCAAAGCTTTTTCTCTATGCGGTCGTTGCATTGCTGCTTGGAATTGCTGGACTTTGGCTGATCGTCAGCAGGTTTCTGAGAACTCCGGATCAGATTAGCCAAATCGTCCGACCTCGCGTTGCGACGGAAGCTAGTGGTAGTTCCGACGCCGACGCGACATTGGGCGTGGATGAATGACATGATTTCCGGTGTTGGGACAGAATTGTCGACGAATAGCGTCGTGCTGTTCAAACCGTGTAGGGTTAGTTAAACTACCGGTCTTGCGAAATTCGCGCCCCAGTTTTTGAGGCCAAGACCATGACCAAATTGTCGGAATACATGCACACCGCAGAGGCGGCCGAGTATCTCGGCGTCCATCACAACACGGTTCGTAAGTGGGCAGCCCGAGGCGATCTACCGATGCACCGCAATCCGGTGAACGGGTATCGATTGTTCAAACGAACTGACTTGGACAAGCTGCTGAAGAAGGCAGCCAAGCCGGTGATTGCCACTGTAGCGAAGAAAGCCCGATAAGACTTGTAACAGCGGTAACGCTTTTAGGAAAACTGCATGACGGAACACGCATTGAGCAACATCGAACAGTTGGAAACCGACCTCTGGGCAGCAGCAGACAACCTGCGTGCGAATTCCAAGCTGACCTCTTCCGAATACTGTATGCCAGTACTGGGCGTTATCTTTCTGCGCCATGCAACGAATCGTTACGATGCTGCTGCCGCACAAATCGCAGCCGAGCAGGCGGCCGGCAAGATGCCGAAACGCGCGCTAGTTAAAGGCGACTTCCTCAAACGGCGCGCCCTGCTGCTACCGAAAGAAGCCCGCTACGACGAACTGCTCAAATTGCCCAAGGGTGCGAACCTTGGCACCGCAATCGTCAAAGCGATGGACGCCATCGAGCGCGACTTTGAACCATTACAAGGTCAACTTCCGAAAGACTACGACAAGTTCGAGAACGATCTGCTCGAAGACCTCCTCCGAGTATTCGACAGCGAAACGCTGCGTACTGCCAGCGGCGATGTGTTCGGTCGTATTTACGAATACTTCCTCATGAAGTTTGCGATGCAGGGAGCGCAGGACAACGTCGAGTTTTTCACTCCGCCATCGTTGGTGCAGACCATTGTTAACCGGCTTATGTCGCGCTGTGATGCTCAAGGACATTCATACGGAACTGGCTGACCTGAACGAAGAAGCCGTCGCGTTGGCCGCGAAGATTCAGGAGAACTTTGAGGGGTTGGGGATATGAGCAAGGAAATAGTCTCGGCCGAATATGCTAAGGTATTGGCCGCAATCAAGGATCGGGTGCGGGAGGCGCAATATGCGGCGTTGCGTGCCGTCAACAAGGAACTTGTCGGCTTGTATTGGGACATCGGTCGGATGATCTGTGTCCGGCAATCGGGTGGGGCCAGTTGGGGAAAATCGATCGTTTCGCGACTAGCAGCCGACCTGCGTGCCGAGTTCCCTGGCGTAACGGGGTTCTCGGACCAAAATCTATGGTACATGCGTCAATTCTATTTGGCGTATCATGCGCACCCAAAACTCCAACCATTGGTTGGAGAAATCAGTTGGGCCAAGCATTTGGTGGTCATGTCCAAGTGCAAAGATGATCTGGAACGCGAATTCTACATCCGGATGACGAAGAAGTTTGGTTGGACCAAGAATGTCCTTATCCACCAAATCGAGAACCAAAGCTATCAAGCCACGTTACTCGGACAAACAAATTTTGATCGGGCTCTCACGCCCAAGCCAAGTTGGCGGTCAAGGACGAGTACACGTTCGATTTCCTCGAACTGGGAGACGAGCACAGCGAGCGGGAATTGGAACGCGCGCTGATTGCCCGCATCGAGCAGTTCCTCCGAGCTATGGGCGGGCTCTTTGCGTTTGTGGGCAGCCAATTCCGACTGGATGTAGATGGCAAGGAGTACTTTGTCGACTTGCTGCTGTTTCATCGTCGACTGCGGTGTCTGGTCGCCATCGATCTGAAGATCGGCGAGTTCGAGCCGGAGTTTGTTGGCAAGATGCAGTTCTACTTGGTGGCATTGGATAAGCAGGTACGAGAACCGGGAGAGCAAGCCCCGATTGGCATCATTCTATGCAAAGAGAAGAATCGGACAGTTGTCGAGTACGCGTTGCAGGACGCGAGTCAACCGATCGGCGTCGCAACGTACCACACGGTGAAGCGGTTGCCCAAAGAGCTCCAAGGCCAGCTGCCAGCTCCGGAGGAAATTGCCAAGCTGCTGGAGGCATCGCAATGAATCGAACGACGAAAGCATTTCCGCACAACCTCGACTATGTGTTCCTGAATCTACCGTCACCACCGTTCACGGAAGATGAAAAGCAGCGATTAGCGAGACAAGTGTATGAGCACATTTGGCAGCAATGCGTTGCTCCCCAGCCAGTCGCTGCTTGATCTTGTCAGCCCGCTGGGCCTGAAAACCCTAGCAGCCATCGAGAGTCGCTGACCTTTTCCGATTTGCTATAATGACAGCGGTAAGTTGCTTGAGTTTGCCATGTCCGATTTCACCCAAAGGGATCCTCGATGAAATTCAAATTGCTCGGTCTTTTATGCTTTCTGGTGGCTAGTGTTTCGCTGGTGGGAGTTTTGTCGGCTCAGGAAGGTCCTGCACCGGCGACGAGCAAGCTCAAGGAGTTTGCCAAGAATGTCGATGAGGCTTATCGCTTCGAGGTCGTCGACAAGCGTCAGATCGGATCGAGCCGCGTGGCCCGACTGCACATGGTCTCGCAGAAATGGAAAGATGTGACATGGAAGCATGTCGTTTGGATCATCGTACCGAGCAAGGCAATCGAAAAACCCGACGATGCAGCGAGTCGATCGGCGATCTTGCTGGTCGATGGAGGTGGTTGGCGAAAGGAATGGGGAGAAAATGCCCCCCCTCAAGTCGAGCCCCGGGCCGAGTTTCAGGTTCTTAAGGGTATCGCTGAGGCGACCGGGTCTCCAGCGATCGTCGTCTCCCAAGTCCCATTCCAACCGATGCTCGGAGATCTCAACGAGGATGCTCTGATCGCCGAAACCTTCAAGCGATTTATCCAGGGGGAAGGGGACGATTGGCCGCTGCTCATGCCGATGGTTCGCTCTGCAGTCCGCGCAATGGACACTGTACAAAAATTCGCAAAAGACGAATATAAGCTGCAGGTCGATAAGTTCACCATCACAGGTGCGAGCAAAAGAGGTTGGACAACTTGGTTGACCTCGGCAGTCGATTCCCGCATCCATGCACTTGCTCCCATGGTCATCGACATGCTCAATATGCCCGTGCAAATGGAGCACCAGATGGCAACCTGGGGTACTTATTCCGATGAGATCGAAGACTACACGTCTCTGAGTCTGCAAAAATTCATGAAGACCAAGCAAGGGGAGTCCTTGATTCAAATCGTCGACCCTTATCGCTATCGGGATCGGATCGAACAGCCCAAGCTACTGATTTTTGGGACCAACGATCGCTACTGGCCGCTAGACGCTTGCAACAATTACTGGGCTGATCTAAGGGGTGATAAGTATCTGCTCTACACACCCAATCAGGGGCATTCGATCCGGGACATTGCCCGAGTGGCCGGCTCGATCTGTGCGCTGCACAAGAGCCGCTGCGGCCAAATGGTCTTGCCAAAGCTCGATTGGAAGACGGAACTTAAGGATGGTCGGATTTATTTAAACATGCAGTGCGACACCGACCCGCAGGAAGCATCGATTTGGATCGCTAAATCTCAGACCCGAGACTTCCGAAACTCCAGTTGGACCAGCTTGCCAGCCAAAGAGCTTCAGGCCCGCAAGCACACCGCCGAAGTCGCTATGGACTCGGAGCAATATGTCGCAGCCTTTGGCGAATGGGTTTTCGATGCTGGAACTCTCCCGGCCTTCTTCTCGACGAATGTTGTCATCGCCGAGCCGACCAAGAAAACTCCTTAAGCTCCCGGGCTTGGATTCCCATAGAAAAACCGGCCCGATGAGGCTCAGTCGGGTCGGTTGAACTGTCGGATTTTCAGGTTCTAGCCTATACTTGAGTACTTTCACAGGCGAGGGATCCCTTTAACGGTTAAGGGGTCGGGGGTGAATGCATCAGACCGTTTTGCGGTTCTGAAGGCACAAGCTTCCAGTCAATCGACTCCCCCTCGATCCTGCTTCCCCGCCTTGCCCTTCGCACACCGGAAATTCCTTCGTGGATTTTGCACCCACCCTAAAAAATTTGCTGCTGGTACTTTTCGCAGTCCTCACCTGCACGCAACTGGCTTGCGAGCCAGCCTCGCAGGTTCGTGTTTACGAAGCTCCAAAATCCGAATCGACCTTTGTCTCAGGCCCACTGGCCAGGACCGATACGCGGGCTAGCAATCCGAGTCCGAGTGTCAATAAGAGCAACCCTTCGGCATCGGGGCCTAAGCGGATCGTCGGAGCGATTATTCCAACCGAGCAAGGTTGTTACTTTCTCAAAGCAACCGATGCACCCGAGCGGCTTGAACCTTTGCTTGGCGATCTTCGGAATGTTGTCGAGACCTTCACGATCGATCCACAGACGGGACTTCCTGCGAACAAACTTCCCGAAGGTTGGGTGATGAACCCACGCAACGACATTGCGATTGCTGAACTGGTCTCTCCTGAATCGACCGGTCAGGTCAAGTTCACCGTCACGGCCCTAGCCATGCCACCCGAGCAAGAGTGGCCAGGATACTTGCTGAGCAACGTCAATCGTTGGCGAGGACAACTCAAACTTGGAGAACTGACCAAGGAGACCGTGCAAGAGACCTTGGCAACTGTTCCGCGATTGGGTTCACCGTTGCCATCGTATATTTTCGATGCGGTTGGAACTGGCACAGGCGCAATGAGTCCACCGGCACAAGGCGTTGCGAACTCTCCGGTCCCCAAGGAACCTGCTTCCCCCAAGCGTCCCACGCTCGAGTACGACTTGCCTGCTGGCTGGAGTGTAGGCCAAGGTTCCCAGTTTCGCTTAGCGACACTCAACGTCGAATCTAAGGAAGGTCGTGGCGAGGTGACCGTGAGTATGGCGACGGACAATCCGCAAGCCAACACGATGATGTGGTTGCAGCAAGTCGCTAAGGAAACCGATCCAACGAAGCTCGACCCGCTTGTTGAAAAGACCCTTCAGGGTGCCCAAAAGATTGCCGTTGGCAACAAGCAAGCAACCCTCTACCAGATCCGTAATTCGGAAGAACCCATGGCCCCCTCGTTGCTGGTGGTCTCCTTGCCGACCGATAGTCCAGAAATGCATTTGTTCGTGAAAGTTATCGGCGAGAATCAGTTCACTGAGGGTCAAAAAGACAACCTCATCCAATTCGTCCAATCCTTAAAACTTAAATAGATTTCCATGGCTACTGCACCTTTGCAAGACGGTCTTTTTCCACGGTCTAGCGAATCTTCGTCTTCGGTCGAAAATGCGATTTGGACCCTCCTGAAGTATGCAGGTTCTTTAAAAATCACCTGCGCGATGTTTTTCCTCGGGGTGGTGATCCTCTTTGTTGGAACCTTGGCACAGGACGAGGATACGATCGTCGACGTCAAGAAAGACTACTTCAATAGCTGGGTGGCTTACGTACCTTTGGACGTGTTCAAGCCTCAGACGATTTGGCCGCATACAGACCAAGAGCGACTTGCTGGTGGATTTGTGATCCCTGGTGGTGCATTGATCGGTTTGATTCTGCTGGTCAACCTGGTAGCGGCCAAGATGACGCGATTTCAAATGACCGCTCGAGGTTCGCGATTGGCTGCAGGGATGGTGCTAACTCTCATCGGCTTTGCGCTCATCGCGATGATCGTTTTTGGCGCGCACCTGGAGGATGGTCTCCAAGGTGAACCGCCCTTTAGTTACGATGCGATTTGGATCGGTTGCGTAGCGAGTATCGTTTTGGCTGCCATTGGGCTTGGTAGCTGGGCGATCGCTTATCCCCCCAAGCAGTCGATTGTGCTGATAACCCTTTGGGTTTTGTTCGTAACCTTTTTGGGCATATCGGTTTTCCTGTTTATCACTGGGGACAAGTATCGAATTCCCGATCCTGGTTTGCGGATTGTCTGGCAGTTGTCCAAGAGTGCGATTGTCAGTTCGGTCATGCTCGCGGGGCTGATCCTGCTGTTTGGGGCTCGGGGTGGAAATGTGCTTATCCACTTGGGAATCGGTCTATTGATGCTCGGGCAGTTCGTCTTCGGGGATCGACAAAGCGAAGAGCGCATCAGTCTTTATGAAGGTGAACGGACTTCGGTTGCCGTTCAAACCGATATTGTCGAATTGGCCGTGATCGATTCTTCGCGACCAGACAAGAACCGGATCGTGGCGTTTGACGATCCGCTGATTTTGAGTTCGATCGACAGCAAGAAGCCCTTGAGCGATGAGTCATTGCCTTTCGAGATCCGCATCGAAAAGTGGATGCCCAATTCGGACATGGGTAGTCGGCAAGAGAACCCCGCTGCGGCGAAGGAATCCGAGGGGGTTTTGGGATTACCGCCCGAGGTTGTTTTGCTCGATGCCCGCAAGTCAGGAGGGGCCAAGAGCGAGATGAACTTTGCCTCGGCCATCGTCTCGATTCACGAAAAGAAAACCTCGAAAGACTTGGGCAAGTACGCCCTGACGCAGTTCTTTAACGATCCGAGCGTGCGTCCAAAAACGCTCTTGCCTCGATTGGAATCCGACGGACGGGACTTCGAGTTGGCACTGAGATTCCGTAGGAATATCAAACCCTTTTCGATTGAACTTCAGGATGTGAAGCTCGAACAATACACAGGTACATCGATCCCCAAGGACTATTCTTCGATCGTCAGGATCCTCGATGATTCCGGGGCTACACTCCAGGAAGGTCGCATTTGGATGAACAGTCCGATGCGTTTCCGTGGGGAGACTTATTATCAATCCCAATACACATCGGCTGCTCAATCCCCGCTGAAAGTTGAGCAAACGGTATTGCAAGTCGTGACCAATGCCGGCTGGCTCATTCCCTACGTCTCATGCGTGTTGGTCGGTCTGGGAATGTTGGCTCACTTTAGCATCACTTTGACGCGATTTGCCTCGAGATACGATCGCCAAGCCATCGCGATGGCAGCGCGGAGTCCACTTGCGATTTCCTCGTTGATCATTCCAGCGGTGCTAGCCTTGGGTGTGCTCTATTATGCCCTTCCAAAACGCCAGGACACGCGTGAAAAAGTCGATTGGTATGCCGTCGGTCAGTTGCCCGTGCAGCACGAGGGGCGGATCAAGCCTCTATCGAGCGTCGGAAGTCAAATCCTTAAAGCCCTATCGAATAAGCCTTACGCGCTGGAGCCTTATCTGAAAGAAGACTCCGGTGAGAAATCTTCGAAACCACCCAAGAGACGCACCTCGGCCGAGTGGCTCATGAGTGTCATGGTGCATGAACCGTGGGTGCTTGAAGCTCCCCTGGTTCGAATCGATTCGCAAGTTTTGCTCGATGAGCTTGAAATCAAACGGGACAAGACCAACTGCTATCCAGCCAACCAAATCATGGCAGCCTTGGAAGGCAAGCAAGAAAAGACCGAGAACATCCTGGCTCGCAAAGAGGAGGATTGGAGTTTTGACGAAAAGCAGTTCATGAAGCTTCAGTCGAAGATGCAGATTCTTTTGGGTATTTGGAACGCTTACGAACCGATCGACGAACTCCTCAAGAGTGCAGCTCAGCAACCCGATCGATTGGCTTTGGTGATCGATCGGCTCAAGCCGCTGATTGAATCGCTCCGAGTCAAAGGTCCACCGGCGATCATTCCTCCTCGTGATATTCCTGAGAAGATCGATCCAAAGCTTCCTCCTCCGCGCTGGGATGCTTATGCCCCTGCGTTTTACGAGGTGATTTCCAATTTCGATTCCAAGAAACTCGACAATCCAACGTCGAGGTTCCGAGATATGGCCGCCCTGCTGCGTGAGGGGAATGTCAAGAGCCGCGAAATCAATGCTGCGGTGAAGGATTATTCTGAGCTAATGCAAGACAAGTATGGAGCCGTCGCGAAGGTGCCCAAGGCTCGATTCGAGGCTTGGTATGAGTACTTCAATCCGATCGGTTGGTCTTACGGTCTGTATATCATCGCGGGTCTATTGAGCCTCTTAGGGTTGGCTATCCGCAGCGAGTGGGTGCGCCAGTCGGCTTTTTGGATATGCGTTCTTACCCTTGGACTCCATACGTTGGCGATCATCAGCCGGATCTATATCTCTGAGCGTCCGCCGGTGGTGAGTCTTTACTCGGCAGCGGTATTCATTGGCTGGGCGATTGTGCTAGCAGGTGTCGTTGCCGAATGCTTGTTCCCGATTTCGATCTCTTTGCTCGTCGCATCGATCGCTGGTTATTTGTCGCTGCAAGTTGCCTATGGATTGGACATGGGCGATTCGATGCCTGTATTGCAAGCGGTGTTGGATACCCAGTTTTGGTTGTCGACACACGTCATCAGCGTATCGCTCGGATACAGCGCGACGTTCCTAGCAGGTTTCTTGGGGATAGTCATTGTTCTAGTGAGCTTGATATTGGCATTCTTTGGCGATTCTTCAGGGTCAACGCTTCGCGAAACGATCGATATGCTTTATCGGATTTGCTATGGAGTGGTTTGCTTTGGGATCTTCTTCAGCTTTGTTGGAACGGTGCTAGGAGGACTCTGGGGAGACGACAGTTGGGGTCGTTTCTGGGGTTGGGATCCCAAAGAGAACGGGGCTCTGATGATCGTTCTGTGGAATGCCCTGTTGCTCCATGCCAAATGGGATCGCCTCGTGGGTGCATTGGGTTTTGCGACGTTGGCCATCGCTGGCAACATCATCACCGCTTGGTCGATGTTCGGTACCAACATCCTTGGTGTTGGACTTCACGCTTACGGGGGTGAAACCGGAGAATCGCTTAAAATACTCGGGGCTTTTGCTCTGAGCCAATTGGTCATTATCGGACTTGGAATTTGGGCCTACTTCCTTGGTCAGTCTCGATCCTCGTTGCAAGCTTAGGGATTCCCAATGAATGCTCAATTCCTCGAACACGTAGCAAGCTCGAACCAGTCGATGCGCGATGCTGGCACATTCAAACGCGAACGTGTCATCGATTCGGCCCAAGGGACTATGGTCAAGCTCGCTGACGGCAAAGAGTACCTCAATCTTTGCGCCAACAATTATCTGGGGCTGGCTCAGCATCCGGAGGTTCGCCAGGCTGCCGACGATGCCTTGGCTCGTTGGGGATATGGGATGGCCAGCGTGAGATTTATCTGCGGTACGCAAACGATCCACAAGCAGCTCGAAGACCAGTTGAGCCGATTCCTAGGCTTTGAAGACACGATCCTCTACAACTCCTGCTGGGATGCCAACGGAGGACTCTTCGAAACGATTTTAGGGCCAGAGGACGCGATCATCTCGGATGAACTCAACCATGCGAGCATCATCGATGGTATCCGTTTGTGCAAAGCCCAAAGGTTCCGCTACAAGAACAAATCCATGGAAGACTTGAGAGCCAAGCTCCAGGAGGCCAAGTCGGCTCGCTTCCGTCTGATCGCTACCGATGGTGTTTTTTCGATGGACGGCACGATTGCTGATTTGGCATCGATTTGTGAGCTGGCCGACGAGCACGATGCGTTGGTGATGGTCGATGATTCGCATGCGGTTGGTTTTGTTGGTCCCAAAGGTCGCGGTTCCCACGAGCATTGCGGAGTGATCGATCGCATCGACATCATGACCGGGACGCTGGGCAAAGCGCTCGGTGGTGCTTCGGGCGGTTATACTTCGGGCAATGCCGAAATGGTCGAGCTTTTGCGCCAGCGATCCAGGACATACCTCTTCTCCAACACGATCGCTCCACCGGTCGTCGCCGGAGCGATTCGAGCCTTGGAGTTGCTCCAAGAGTCGACTCAGTTGCGAGACCGATTGGAATCCAACACCGAGTACTTCCGCCAAGAGATGAAGCGACGCGGGCTGAACATACTCGATGGAGTTCACCCCATTGTTCCGGTCATGATTGGCGATGCGGCATTGGCGGGGAAAGTGGCACAGGCGATGCTTGCCGAAGGAATCTATGTGATTGGTTTCTCGTATCCGGTAGTGCCACAGAACAAGGCTCGGATTCGTACTCAGGTTTCGGCGGCTCACAGCATCGAGCAGCTCGCCCATGCGGCAAGTGCTTTTGAACGATCAATCCAGCAAGCCTAGCAGGTGACTTGTGGATTCAAACCAGTGGAAACTCGCTAGCCTCCAATACTTAGAGCATCTGAGCAAGCTTGGGATCCGAAATTTGCCCAAGCCTCACGCAAATTTGCAAGAGATCTTAGTCGACTGGATCGCTCCGGCCTCTCAAACGCCTGCCGGTGGTGTTTCGGCTAAAGCGGCTCAGCAAGCCCAAGTTGCAGTCACGCCGCGCACTGCATCACCTCTAAAACCACCGACTTCACCGGCTGTCTTGCAAACCCCGGTTCCAACGGTGCCCAAAAAACCTTCGGGCCCACCGGTCGAATCCCCTTGGTCGACTCCTGCGAAAAATCCCCAAGAGCGAACAGCGGCTTTGGCGGAATTGAAACTCAAGGTCGAGGGCTGCAAAGAGTGCCATGAGTTGGCCTGCAATCGTCGTCAGACGGTCTTTGGCGTTGGGCCTGTGGCAACTCGTTTTGTGATGGTAGGAGAAGCACCAGGAGCCGAGGAGGATCGCCTCGGAGAGCCGTTCGTGGGACCGGCCGGGCAATTGCTCGATAAGATTCTTGTAGCCACTGGAATTCCCCGCGATCAAGTTTACATTCTCAACACGGTCAAATGCCGACCGCCCAACAACCGGGTCCCCAGCGAGGTCGAGTTAGAGAACTGCAGTCCTTTCTTCGAAGCGCAGCTTGAGATCCTTCAGCCCGACTACATCATTTGCTGGGGTGCCACGGCGGTTCGAGCGATTCTCGGTACGAGCGAACCGGTCGGTCGCTTGAGGGGTCGATTTCACTGGTACAAGAAAGCCAAGGTGGTCGTGACCTACCACCCGTCGTACTTGCTTCGAGCCCCCGAGGCCAAGAAGCTCACATGGGAAGATATGAAGATGCTTATGCGCGAACTTGGGACGCTAAAGACTTAAGCCGATCGATGCAGTTGGATTCTGGAAAGAGCAGCATCGAGTATTCCCGAGAGCCAAGCAGGTGAGCTTCCTGAGACTGACGCTGGGCCGCGATGAGTTTTCGTTGATGTTCTACGACGGCAGGTTCGATGGCTTTGCGAATCTGATCTTTGATGTCAACCATTTGACGGTGCCACATTTTTTTAGCACCGCGCATGGGGATCGCTGAGAGCAGCTTGGCATGGGCGTTTGCTAAGGCAAGATCGTCGGGATTGCTGGGGCTCAAGATACGTTCGGGGGCCGATCGTATCTTACGGGAATGCTCTTTAAGTTTTTCGAGTTCGGTTTCGGCGCTGAGAGTCATGCGGCGCAGGTTCTCGGGCAGGGGTAGATGGAGAGTTGCCGTTGCGATGGTATAGCCTGGGGGCTCGATGCCTAGAAAGCCGCGAATGATCTCGTCGGTCAGTCGGTCGTAGATGCCTCCTCCGATCCCGTGGACGAAACCATCGGCTAAAAAGCATCGCATAAATAGGGTCGTCATCAAGGCTCGAGGTCTGAGGTAGATCTCCTGATCGGTGGCACTGTTTATAGCTTTCTCAAGACCACCGCTTTTTGGGTCGACTTGGAGCGTCCAAGCCAACTGGTCGGGGCGTAGGCCGCAGCCTAGTTCCCAAATCGAAGAATCGATTTTGAGCCACATTCGATTTCGGCCTGGGTCACTGGATCGATATAGCCAAAAGGGGAGTTCGAGCCAGGGGCCTTGGGTTCCTAACGTGGCTACTGGCTGGCCTGGATTGGTGATCTTTTCTCGCTTGCGGTACTGATCCAGTGCGGAATTGTAGACCTGCCAGAGAGATTGGGCATGAACGATGCAGTGCTCGACGAATTTGAACCAAGCTTGAGTTTGACAAATGCTGCTCATCGGCAGATCGACGTTGCGGAGTCCGTGTTTGGTTTCTGTCAGATGGCGAGCTTGCGATAGGGCCACCGCCGCATTGGATGGACTTGGCAGGTGGGTAAGGCTTTCAAAGAAGTGGCGTGCCATCGGTTCGGGCAAGCCTAGGGATGAAGCGGATGATTCAATCTTGCGAACAAACGGCGCGATGCGATCGTGGTCGATTTCGTAGTTATGCCATGGTTCTGGAACTTGGCCACTACTTTGGCGTCTTTGGATCGGTAGTGGGCAAGCTTCGTTGCCGATATGCTCCGAGTCGCTTTTGGATCGGGAAGGAACCTTGATCGACAGCGACTTGGGTAGATCGTGGTCGATAATCACATGGATTCCAGTCGTGGGTTGCTCGGCAGCACAGAGCGATTTGGTGGCTTGATCGATAAGAATATTTTTGTACCAAACCCCTGGGTGGAAAGCTTCCGGTTGGTGTCCACCCATGAGCCAGAGCATGGAGGGCTCTAGGGGAGGTTCGTGGGTATAGCTTCGTGCATAGCCTTTGGCGGCCGAAGCGATTTCGATTCGGGCAGATTCACGAAGGCGTTTGAACCATGCTGGAATGGAGTCACTGCTCCAGAGTCGGTGATTCTCGATCACCTGAGAGCATAATTGACCGTGGTCGGGGATACACAGATCTTGGTTATCGCTGCGCGGGGCGCGAACGACCGGGCTTGTCACGAGCAGCACTCGATGCCGCACCCGGCGGGATAAAGATCGGGGAGTTCAAATCCTCGGGCTCTCATGGCCAGGATGCTTTCATCGATGATTTGGTTGTAGTGTTTGAGTCGAACACCACCATCGTCCATGGCACCACCGAAGGAACGGGCCAAGTCCAGGTAGATCAGTGGCACGGGGACTTCGACGATACTGAGTCCGAGCATGGCGGCTTGTGCCCAGAGTTCCAAGGGCATCGCATAACCGTCGACGGTGATACGGAGTTGTTCAAGTGCGCTGGTGCGGTAGGCTTTAAAACCGCAGAAGGCGTCCGTTAGATTCCATCCAAAGAGATCATTGATCCTTTTGGTGATCGTTCGGTTGATGAACAGGCGTTCGGGTGGGGGAGGTAAGGAGTCACCTTCGAAGGTTTTGAGGTATCTTGAGCCCGTGACGATGTCGGCTTTTTTGCAAGCTTCGACGAACATGGGGATCCGTTGAGGTTGGTGCTGGCCATCGCAATCGAGCGTTACGATGACTTCATAGCCTTCGGCAATCGCATATTCGAAGGCGGTTTTGAGGGCAGCACCATAGCCACGGTTCTGGGGGTGATGGATCACCGCGATGTCTTTGCGGTTTCTCAGCAGATCGCTGGTTCCGTCTTTCGAGCCGTCATCGACGGCCAAGACATCTGGGGCGTAACGAACCACTTCGTCCAAGACGCTACTGACGTGCTTGACTTCGTTGTAGACAGGGATTGCAGCCAGCCAGCGGGACATAGGATTTACCGATCGATAAAGAGGACAAAACACCCGTGCATTGTAGGTCGCCGGAAAGCCAGGTCAACAAAGAGCCTTGGGATCAATCCGATGCCGTTTGGGGGACCGCAAGCAGATGGCTAGGTCCCAGACAGGCATCGGATTCACCGAGCCCAGGGGCTTGTTTGAGTTCTCGGTTCAAGTAGGGGTGGTCGATGGAAGAAATCTCGCTGAGCTTGGGCAATTTGATCCAGTGAATACTTCCATCGCTGTAGAGGATGTTCAGACCGCGAGATCCGTGGTGCTCAAAGTCACCGTCATCGACAAAGCTTGCCTGTTGGACAGGCCAAGTATCACCGATCCAAGCGACCCTCGCAGGGGACTCGATCGACGGCGCGCTGTATTTGCCGTCAACGACAGAACCCATATTGTAGGAATAATCGCCACCTGCGAGCATTCGCCAAACAAAACGTTTGGATTCAGGCGCATCGAGGAACTGCCTGGATGTCGGAATGCTTGCCAGGAGCGATTCGGCGGCATCGTTAGGGCACTGTAGCCATCGCTTGCTTTCGAGCAAATGGTTGTCTTGAAGCCGGATCGAGTAGATGCCGGCGAATGCCAGTGGCCCTTGGGTTTCGATTTGGGGGAGTCGGTGCGAGGGTTGAAAGTGTGCGAAGGTGCTCAGTGCCGAGCCGATGTTTCGAAGGTTTTCTGCGCACTCTTGCCGACGAGCCGACTCACGCCACTTGAGGATCCCTGGGAGGATCAGCGAGAGGATCACAACCCCGGCCGCAAGGGTTACCAAGCTATCGAACCACGCCACTCGATTGCTTGAACTCTCTGGTGAAGGAGGTTCACTTGCCAGGAACGGGAAAGAAGGCGTTGGATGTTCGGTTGTCTCAGGGACAGCTTGAGCTTGTCCAGAGATAGCGGCCATGGTCGATTCGATTAGGCCAGAGGGTGGGAGCAATTCGGGATTCTCTGGTGTGGATTGTCCGATCGGCTCTTGGGCGAGAGGTTCGAGCATCGACCTTAGGTCCCGCAGACGCTCTCGAAGCGATTGGCTTTGCGACAAAGCCTCTTCGACTTGAGCGTTCTCTTGATCGGATAGACCGCCAAGGATGTAGCCCAGGAGGGTTTCGTCAGAAGGTATTGGGAGTTCACCACTCATGGCGTCGTAGCAGCGAGGAAAGGGTTATAGCCGCAAGGCAAATCGCCTTAGCTACCTTGTTGCATACGCATCCAAATCTCGTTGAGTTTACGCATGGCGGTAAAAACTCGGCTTTTCACGGTGCCGACGGGGATATTCAGTATCTCTGCGATGTCGGCGTATTTCAGGCCTTGATAGAAGGCCAATTGGATGAGTTGCTGGGTCGGTTCGCTCAGTTGGCTTACTGCCTGCCGAACCTTGAGCGTTGTCTCGCCTTGCATGGCCAATTCATCGGGGGAGGGTCCGGGGCTGGAGAGTCGACTGACCATGGACTCATCGGAGTCCGAATTCTGCAGGGTGCCGTCGAGACTTGCCATTTGGTGGCGTTTGTTGCGCCGCATAAAGTCGATGGCTTTGTTGCTTGCGATTGCATAGAGCCAAGGTCGAAATCGTTTCCCGGGCTCGAACTGTTCGATCCTCAAGTGCACGCTTAGGAACGTCCCTTGAAAGACGTCTTCGGCATGCTGGGCATTGCCGAGAAATCGTCGCAGGAAAGTGTAGAGTTCTCGCTCGTAGCGTCTCATGAGCGTTTCGAAATGATCCGGTCGGCGATCCTTGAGATAGGCTTCGACGAGTTGCTCGTCGGACAGCTCGATAAACGGGTCGCTCTTGAGGTTCGAGCTCACTGGGCCTGCAAGCCCAATATCCATGTCGATCGATTTTCGGGTCGTAGGCATGGTCGTTCTTGTTCCGGAAAATGAAAGGGCTTACAAGGGGCTTGGTAGGGTTCTTGGAACTATGTTAGACACGCATTGGGTGTCTGAAGTTCCTAGGCACCTGCCAGGGCGATGGGACTCTTGAGGAATATTTGGTCTTTTGGACGGAGCGTCTTAGTTTATCGACTAGCTAGTTGGTAAGTCAAAGAGCTCTTCGGAGAATTGCCCGCAAAGATGCCGGCGAGTTAAGGGAAATTCCCAAAAAAAGGGGGGGTTAGAGCCTAAGGCCCGAGATCATCCTTTCGAAATCCTTGTCGATCTTCGCCAGATCCTGTCCAAAACACTCCTGGAAATCCTCTAAACGCTGTTTGGCGTCCGAAGGATTGCCCGGCTTGCGCTGCCGGAGTTTTTTCAGGTAGGCGACAAATTCCTTGGGTTTTTTCTTAATTAAGAAGTAAGTCAGCCCCCAGGATTCGCCGTAGGCGGCTGCTGAAGTGTCCCCTTTGCGAAACCGTTCGTCTTGGGTCAGCAGGCTCACCAGGGAGTCTTCGGGTCGAATTCGCAAGTGAACGAGCAGTTGTTGGAGGTTGTAGGTATTGATACGACCTGTTCCGGCCCAGCCTGTTGAGCTGCGGGTATCTGCCGATTCGAAGAATGTGGCGATACCTTCACTGAGCCACAGCGGGTTGTCTCCCAACCGTGTTTGGAGTCCGGTGTTGAACGCGATTTGATGGCAAGCTTCGTGAAGGATGGTCGCGATTTGACGTTCGGCTTGGGGCCTGGAAAAAATTTCCCCTAAGAGCTCCTCTCGCTGGACTTTGGCACCTGGTGGCAAGACGCCTTCGATGCCTGTGAGGTCAAAGGTGGCGAGTCGATTGGTAGTTTGCGTATAGTATCCGAACGTATGTTCGCCACCTTGGAAGTCCCGTTTGGAGTACTCGACGTAGCTGTCTTTATCTTTGAAGATCAGCGCCACGAGGGGGAAGCGAGGGGGTTGAAGATCGAGACCTTTTTCCTTCCAAAATCGAACCATGCCTTTGTACATTTTTTCGTACAGGTTGGCGTTCCAGCGAGCGTAGGTTTCCGAAGTGTCGTAGCAGATCACGAAATGTTCGGTCGTGAACGATTTGGCGCCTTGGGGGAGTAAACCAAGCGTATTGGCTGCGATTTCGCTGGGATTCATCGGCTTCATGGGCTCATCGATCGATACGATTTTGGAGATCGATCGCTTGGGAGGAATCGCCACGAGTTGGCCATCGGAGCTCTGCACGAGCATGCCTTGGCTGGGGTGCTCGGTGACCAATTCACCTCGCAGGGGAGCTTGTTCGGTATCCTCGAAAACGATCTCGATGTGCTTGAGTTCTTGGCCGTAGCTGGGTTGATAAGCGATGGCATGGAAGGTCACAAGTGCGAAAGCGATTGCGAATTGGATTGACGCAGGGACCTGGACTTGTCGCATCGATGTCACTTCCTTTGCTGCTCGATGGCCCGAGGGGTTTGGCCCGAGGGGTTTGGCCCGAGGGGTTTGGGGCGAGTGGTTCGCTCCGGCTGAATTAGTCTTGATCGGATGGTTTCTTCGGGGGCGAGGATTGCTTGCGAAAGACTGCCACGACGTCTTCGACCGGTACGACATAGAGTTGGTTATCGGGCTCAAAATCCACGGGGATAGCGTTTTTGGGGTGAAAGATAATTTTGTCGTATTGTCGAAGGGGCATGTCCTGGTCGTGTTCGACTTGGCGAGAGATCGCAACGATTCTGCCGGTGATCGTTGGGATTTCGGCTGCATCGGGCAGGGCGATTCCTCCCTTGGTTTGCCGTTTGGGCTCGTCCTTAAGGACCAGGACTCGGGCTCCGACGGGTTCAATGGTTTCGAAGGTGTTTTTCTTGGTCATAACGGCTCTAAGGGGGTACTCCTGAGGATCCATCGGGGAACGAACCTCTCCTATTATGGAGTAAAACCCGGTTCGCACAGAAGGGTAACATGGAAACTTGGAATTTTTTGGACTTGCAACTCAGGATAAAATCGTCATACTCCGAGGCCCAAATTGGGAGATATTTCAGAGGTTTTTCGTCGCCGTTTGCCAAGTAGGATCGTCTGTTGATCCGACCAAGGGGCGGCACTAGCCAACGCTGGCAATGGGTTTGGTAAAGCAATGATCGAGACGATTGAAGTCAAAAAGCGAGATACCAAGGGTTCGCGAGCCATGATCAAGATCCGCGAGAGCGGTGCGATTCCTGCGATTCTCTATGGACACGGCGAAGAGAATGTCTGCCTGTCGGTTTCTCTTGATACCATTAATAACCTGATCAAACACGGAACAAAACTGGTGAATCTCCGTGGCGATATCACCGATACGGCCCTATTGCGAGCTGTCCAGTGGAGCTCGATGGGCGATTACATCATCCACGTTGATTTTGCCCGGGTATCCCAAACCGAAACGGTCGTTGTGACTGTTCCAGTGCACCTTCATGGTGAGGCCCCCGGAGCGATGTCGGCGGCAGGACAACTGCGATTCGTCTCGCACGAACTCTCGGTACGATGCCCTGCGTCGAAGATTCCTGAATTCATTACTTGTGAGATTGGTCACTTGCAATTGGGCCAAGCTGTTCACGTCAATGAGCTCAAACTGCCTGAGGGTGTCGTCCCAGTTACACCTGGGTCGATTGTTGTGGCTCAAGTGGTCGCTGCTGCAGGTGCGGATGTCGAAGCCTCCGTCCCAACGGCTGCCGAGCCAGAGCTAATCCGCAAAGAGAAAGCGACTGAAGCGGGGGCCTAATGCTCGCCCCAAAGCTTGTAGTCGGACTTGGCAACCCAGGTACACAATACGAAAACACAAGACACAACATTGGATTCGATTGCTTGCAAAAATTGCATGAATCGATGGGATCTTTACAGGTTCAATCCAAATTTGAGTCGAAAATGGTCAAAGGCCCACTAGAATCGCAAGAAGTGGTTCTGGCTTGGCCCCTGACCTACATGAACTGCAGTGGTAGGGCCGTCGCACAGATTGCCCGCTACTACAAGATCCCTTCGGAATCGATCCTCGTGGTTTGCGATGACCTCAGCTTGCCACTAGGGAAGTTGCGAATACGAAAAAGTGGTTCCAGCGGTGGCCAAAAAGGACTCGATGATGTCCTCAAAGCCCTGGGGACACAGGATGTACCGCGATTGCGCATCGGTATCGATGCGACCCCTGAGAATCGCCAGACCGTAGACTACGTGCTGAGCAAATTCTCAAAGAAAGAACGAGAGGTCGTCGACGAGTCGCTCGGTCGAGCCCTGGAAGCCATCCAGTGCTGGCTCAAGGACGGAATCGATACGGCGATGAACCGATTCAACGCCGCAAAGGAAATCGGAACACCAAGCCCGCAAAAACCGAAAAACAAATAAGTATCCCTTAAACATACAAGTTAAGATCCGTCCTAAGCGAGGAGTAGTCACGTTGGCCAACGCATCCTACGAATGTCTTTTTATTTTCGATAGCAACCACTATGCACGGGATCCAGGCGGAATCGCCAACCGCGTACAGTCCATGATCAGCGAACTCGGTGGCGAGATCTTGGTCAGCCGCCTTTGGGCTGAGCAACGCTTGGCGTATCCCATCAAGGGGCATTCCAAAGGAACCTACTGGCTAGCGATCTTCAATCTAGACTCGCTCAAGCTCAAGGAACTCAACCGAACCTGCCAACTCAATGACAGCCTGCTTAGGCACATGTTCACCAGGCTCGATGCCCGCCTAGTCGATGTCCTCGTAGCCCACGCCCTTGAGAAGGTGGTCGTTCCGATCGATCAAATCGAGCGCGTTGGTGCTGTCGCAACCGTCGGAGCCGACGAAGAGGAAGAAGTCGAAGTCGAAGAAGGCGACGAGGAGTAATCAGCAAGGAGCCAGTGGCGGGGTAGAATTTTAAACCAAATTCAACCCCCACCCCCTCCTTGTTTGTAAAATCTGCGGCATGCTTCCCGTTTAAATTCCTTTAGGAGTCCAGGATCATGGCCAGTTTCAACCGCGTCATCCTCATCGGAAACCTCGTGCGTGAGATCGAGGTCCGCCACACAACCAACACCAAGATGGCTGTTTGCCAAAACGCCATCGCTGTCAATGAGCGTCGTAAGAACGCTGCCGGCGAATGGGTCGATGAAACCTCTTTCATCGACGTGACCTTCTTCGGAAGGACCGCCGAACTCGTCAGCCAGTATCTGACCAAGGGCTCGCCAATCTTCGTCGAAGGCAAACTCAAGCAAGACACTTGGGAAAAAGACGGACAGAAACGATCCAAGCTCTACGTGATCGTCGAGAAAATGCAGTTCCTTGGAGGTAAGTCCGACGGATCGCGAGGTGAGGGCCAAGCCCGAACGACCGCTCCAAACCGGTTTTCCGACCCAAATGGATACGGCAACTCGCCCGACGAAGTCCAACATCCAGAAATTCACGAAGAACCGGTCTACAACGACCCAGAAATGCCCTTCTAAAAACCCTGTTTTGTAGATATAACACTGGGCCTAATTCCCAGAAACATTTTAGACCAATCGATCATGACCACTCCATCGAAGACCCCTCGCAAAAAACGATCGCCACAATTCCCACGCCTTCCCAAAGGTCCCAACGGTGGCATCCAGTTGATGCTGATCCAAAATGTTCAGCATCTTGGCAAAGCAGGTGAGATCGTTGAAGTCAAACCTGGACATGCCAACAATTACCTTCTCCCAGAAGGTCTTGCGATCGTCTCGAACGAGCATCACAAGCGGATGGTTGAAAAGCACAAGGAAAAGCTCGCTGCTATCGAGAAGCAACGCTTGGTAGCCCTTCGTGCACTGGCTGACCAAGTCGGCAAGCAGTCGATCAACGTCGAGGCCAACGCCAACGAAGAAGGTCATCTCTACGGTAGCGTCGGTACTCCTGAAATCGTTGCAGCACTCAAGGCCAACGGCATCGCGATTACACCAGATCAAGTTAAGCTCGATGGGGTTCTCAAAGAACTCGGACTCTACACGGTCAAGGTTCAGTTCCATCCAGAGATTTCGACCGATGTGAAAGTTTGGGTTGTTCCTGCCGCAAGCAACTAAATGGTTGAGTAGCAGCCACATCGACTCAGAAACAATACAATGCAAGGGGCAAGGGACGAGAGTCTCTTGCCTCTTTGTGTATAGTTCTCCAGGATTTATCGTGGGTACAACTGGGTTCCGGGCTTTTCGTACTCGTACTCGTACTCAATGAAATGGTACTCGTACTCGAAGGGAAGTATTGGGATTTAGTCGAATATTTGGAGCTAAACACGTGGGGTCCAGCTTCCTGAAAAAGCGATCGAATTGAATCGACTCAGGCTTTTCGAGTACGAGTACGAGTACCGCGATGCTAAGTACGAGAAAACCGAGCCTTGACCCACTAAATTTCCTGAATAACTTTGTCTATTTAGACCTACATCTGATAGGAACGGATTCCACGAGTGTGATTCAATGACAGATCATCTACCTCGCGAAGAATACGTCGAACAAGCCTACTTGTTCCGCATCCTTTGGGAGCGACTCGGTCAGGATCTAACACTGCAAGACCTTTTGCAGCAATGTCGTTACGAAGTTTTAGCGACCACCAAACTCCCGCTTGCGATCGACTTTCTCTACAGTGAATTGAAACACTCAGGTGCCATAGCGCAGGGGATGCGAAGGCTAGGTCATTACTTCACACCTTTTCAAGCTTTCCTCGTCGGGCAAGCCGAGGAGGACAGTGGACGTTTCGACTTTAGAACATCTCTTTTGGTTTTGCAGGCCGAAGCCCTATACAAAAGCTCCGCCCAATTCGATCGGCAAGGATTGTTCTTTTATCAATTTGAGTCTCTGTGCCGTCATCGACTCTCCTACGATGGAGGGCTCAAAGCCATGAGTCTCGACCCGCTCTATGACAACGACTGGCAAGAATGGCTCTTGATCGTCCAGAAGCAGCTAGGCCTGGTCGATCTTGCCGATTTGATCTATGGGCGAAGCGAAGATTTTGTCGCTTATCGCAAACGCCACTTGGGGGCCGAGGCTCAGGCTGAGTACCCGATCCTCTTTGGCGTTCGAGAGGGGAAAATCGCTTATGCCAATCGCCGCAAAGAACCTTTGTTCCTCTTTGCCGCCATGCAAAGACATCTTGGGTATCCCCACGTACCAAAGCGAGAGAGGGTCGATCAGACCCTCGAGATGATCCCACAAATGCAGCGGCGCATCGAGCGGCTCGAAGCCAGGATGAAGCTCATGGAAGACGAGCATCGCCAGGGGATCGACATCACGAAATTCTACGGCAAATCGATCCCTCCGATGGCCGACTTGTCCGACGGTATCGATTTGACGGAAAACAACTGATCGAGTTTCAGGAATCTATCGATTCGTGATACAATCTAACAGCGTGATTTGACCCCACTTTGACGGACAACCCCACTCGAACTGACAATGAATTCAGCTGACCAGGCGCAAGCCGACCTGCAGCGCTTAGAGCGCGCTCGCGAGCAGATCGTTAACCAACTCTCGAAGACCATTGTCGGCCAGCAGGAAGTGATCGAGCAATTGCTCATCAGTATCTTCGCCAAAGGACATTGCTTGTTAGAGGGTGTCCCGGGTCTTGCCAAGACCCTCATGATCAGCACCTTGGCAAAAACCATGAATCTGTCGTTTAGTCGGATTCAGTTCACTCCAGATTTGATGCCTGCGGACATCACCGGCACGGAGATCATCGAAGAGAACAAAACCACCGGTGGTCGCGAACGACGCTTTATGGAAGGCCCCCTGTTTGCCAACGTGGTTCTTGCCGACGAAATCAATCGAACGCCACCGAAGACCCAAGCTGCGTTGCTCGAAGCCATGCAGGAACGGCAGATCACCGTCGGTCGCGTGCGACACTCCCTGCAAGATCCTTTCTTTGTGCTGGCAACCCAAAACCCAATCGAACAGGAAGGGACGTATCCGCTCCCTGAAGCCCAACAAGACCGCTTCATGTTCAAAGTCTGGGTCTCTTATCCGACGTTCGATGATGAGTTTGAAGTTGCCAAGCGAACCACGGGCCGCGGATCGACCGATGTCCAACCGGTCTTGAGTGGATCGGAGATTCTGTCGCTTCAGGAATTCATCCGAGGGATCGAAGTTTCTGAGAATGTCATTCGATATGCACTGGCTCTGGTTCGTCAAACGAGAATTGGACAACCAGGTGTCCCCGACTTTGTCCAAGACCAACTGGCTTGGGGGGCAGGACCTCGGGCCGTACAGTTTCTGATTCTGGGGGCCAAGGCCAAGGCCGCCCTCTCGGGTCGTTCCCATGTCGATACAACCGACGTACAGTTCTGTGCCAAACCGGTTCTACGTCACCGGATCGTTGTGAACTTCGCCGCCGAAAGCGACGGGATCACGAGCGACAAAGTCATCGATCAACTGATCCAAAATACGCCGACTGCTCAAGACCAATTGCTGCAAGATGCCCGATTCCAAAAACTATTTGCATCCTGACGCAATCCGTCGAATCTCTTCGATGGAACTCCGGGCTAGGAACGTGGTCGAGGGTTTTCTCTCGGGCATGCACCGCAGTCCCTATTTCGGTCAAAGCGTCGAGTTTGTGCAGCACCGTCAGTATGTCCCTGGCGATGATCTTCGGCACATCGATTGGAAAGTTTGGGGGCGACAAGACCGGCTCTATGTCAAGCAGTACGAGGAGGATACCAACCTCCGATGCACACTGCTGGTCGATGCCTCTGCGAGCATGGCTTACGGCCGCGGACCACTGACCAAATTTGATTATGCAGCGACGATTGCTGCTTGCATGGCCTACATGAGCCTGCGTCAACAGGACTCCGTTGGTCTGACGGTCTTCGATCAAAAGATCCGAACCAAACTCCCCTGGCGCACCAGTCGCAGCCATCTGCAGGCGATCTATAAGTCGCTTGAACAATCTCCGGTTACCGATAAGACGGATTTGACGAAAGTTTTTCGCGAAATCAACGAGACCTATCCTAAGCGTAGCTTGATGATCGTCGCGTCGGACTTTTTGGGGAGCGAGAAAGAGACGCTCAAGGGGCTCACGAGCCTTCGCAGCTCGGGCCATGATATCTTGGTCTTTCACATCATGGATGACGATGAACTCGATTTTCCCTTCAACGATCCAACTCGATTCGAAGGAATGGAATCGATCGACACCCTTACATGCAATCCGCGAGCCTTAAGAGAGGGGTACTTGGAGTCCCTCCAGCGATTCCTCGATCGAGTCCGACATGCCTGCGCAAGTGCTCGAATCGATTATCAATTGATCCGAACCAGCCGGCCTGTCGATGCGGCTTTGTCGGCCTATTTGAGCGCTCGAATGGCTCATATGAGAAAGAGGTAATTGGCTTATGCAATTTGCCTACTCGCCCCTAGCTTGGGGATTCCTGCTGGTTCTTGTTCCGCTATTGATCCATCTGATCAACCTAGTGCGGCACAAACGGACGCCATGGGCGGCCATGGAGTTTTTGCTTGAGAGTTATCGCAAGAATCGTCGATGGGTTTGGCTCAAACAAGCCTTGCTGATCGCATCGCGTATGTTGGCCATGGCCTTGCTCGTGGGGATGCTAGCCCAGTGGCTAACCGACTCGAAGATGTTTGCATGGATGGGACGGACCAATGTCCACCACTATGTGATTCTCGACGACAGCGCATCGATGCATGACTCGGCCAATAACAAATCGGCCTACCAAAACGCCTTAGGCGCAATCGCATCGATCAGTGCTTCAGCCAAACAAGACTCCCAAAATCATCTGCTCAGTATCTTCAGGACGTCCAAGCCGCAGTTGGCAGCCCGCATCGCCTCGGGTGATCAAGCTTCGGGTGATCAAGCATCCGGCGACCCGGCTAAAACCAACGAAGTCCGAGCCGACTCGGTCGCGGATCTGTTGGCCCAAACCATTCCAAGCGATCCATCGAGCATCCTGACAAAGATCAACAGCACCCAACCGACCTCGATCGAAACGAGCCCACTGGACAGCCTCGATGTGGTCTCGCGATTGATTCAGTCGAGCGAAGATCAAAAATCGATCGTCTACGTCATGAGCGATTTTCGAACCAAGGATTGGTCGAACCCAGTGACGATTCGGCAACGACTCCAAGCCATTCAAAGTGAATCGGTTGAGATCCAATTGATCGATTGTGTCGAGGCAAGGCACGAGAATCTTTCGATCACCAGCATCGAACCTCGCCAAGAAGTCCTCGCCGCTGGGGTTCCAACCATGGTCAATGTCACCGTGAGAAACCAAGGCACCACCGCCGCAAGAAACGTCTCGGTTCGTGTTTCAGCCGTCGACTACAGCAGTTCAACCGGTGAGCCTAAGGCTTCGGATCGATTCTCGGGACTCGTCACCGAATTGCCACCGCTGCTTTTCGAACGGATCGAACCAGGTGAGTCCGCAACGCGGAACGTCCAAGTCGTCTTTCCCAAGAGCGGCTCGCACGTTGTCCAAGCTGAATTGCCACCCGACTCGATCGCTCCGGATAACCAAGCTAGCTGTGTGTTGGATATCGCCGATGGGATTCGAGTCCTCCTGGTCGATGGAGATGCTGGAGGCAAGCATTCCTATTTCTTTGAATCCGCCTTGGATCCAGGTGGAAACGCCCGAACCGGATTGCTCATCCAACGCGAACGCGCCGAGTACCTTCGAGACTCCGACAGCGTAGCTCTGGAGAATTTTGCATGCATCATCCTTCAATCGATCCCCAGCCTCGATCCAAGGGCCTTGGCCAATCTTCACCGCTATGTTTCCGCAGGTGGTGGCCTTGCGATTTGGTTTGGAGATGACATTTCGACCAGTGACTATCTTCGTGGCTATTCGAATTGGGCCAAACCGATTCCTGGAGCCGACAACACGTTGCCACTGATTCCCTTCGGGCTCACCGGACCGATGGAGTTGACCAAACAACCCGGTGATGCGACGCCTGATTTACTGGCCGAGTCCCATCCGATTTTTGCTCCATTGCTGGGGCTGAGCAACTCTCCGTTCCAGTTCGTGCGAGTCGAACGCTATGTGGGGATTGATACGAAACTCGACACGGGAGCCGAGAAGTTATGGAAGCCGGTAGCAAGCTTGAGGAACCGCGATCCGCTGATGGTCGACTACCCGTTGGGGGCCGGTCGAGTGTTGATCGCATTGACATCCCTCGATAGGCGCTGGAGCAACTGGCCTCAAGATCCAACGTTTGTTGTCGCGGCTTTGAAAATGGTCGGATATTTATCGAGCTTCAAACTTCCTGAAACATCCAGGCCCACAGGAACTGCGCTGCGTTGGGATTTTTCTGCTCAAGAAATGCTTCCCGAGACCCGTTTGGTTTTGCCAGCCACAAGCGCCCGTGGGGTTCGGCCGTTGGTGCAAATCAACGCGACCGATGTTGGCGAAAATTCGCTCAGAGCAAACTATGGCGTCGGCCTCGAATCGGTAACTAGCGACGCGATTCGAGCATTGACCAGTGCCGGTATATTCGAATGGTGGGGCACTTCGATCCAAGGGGATGCCAAGGTAAAAAATTCCGCTCGCAATACGCCTGGAGTCGAGGGGGATACCGATCGGGTGACACCTACTGATTTGGCGCGAAACCTGTCAGGTGTGAAATTCAATTACCGAAGCGCTCTGTCCAATGCTTCGGATGTGAGCCTAGCTGGTCTCTCGAACCGCAACATGCTCCTTTTGGGGCTACTAGTGGCATTGTTGCTTGCCGAACAGTGGCTCGCCTGGAGCACTTCCTACCACTTGCCCAAGCGATCGTAGAGGAGCAAGGGATCCGAAGTATGGATTTTTTAACGAGTTGGATAAATCGAAGTAATCCGTGGGTACTGGCCCAAGATGACCTGCGGGTTTACTACCAATGGATGAGGCTCGAGCAACTCGACCAATGGCATCATTGGTTCCTATTGGCCTTGTGTTTGGCTGCGATTGTCTCTTGGGTTGTTTACTGGTACCGCAAGGATTGGGAGGAGTTACCCAAATCGCTTGGCTATGCGCTGCTGATCTTGCGACTTACCGCGTTGCTTGGGATCTTCATCTTTTTTATGGATTTGCAGAAACGAAGCGAACGGCGCGATGTTCGATCTTCGAAAGTTGCAGTGATGGTCGACACGAGCCTGAGTATGACCATGCCCCTTGAGGAAACCCCTGGTAAGGAGTCGACAGGACCGAGCCGCATCGCAGCGGTTCAGAAATTCCTGGGGCAAAGCGGTTTGCTCGAGAAGCTTCAAAAAGAGCATGACACAACGGTGTACCGTTTTGACCAAGGAACCCGACCGAGTGTTGTAGCATCGTTCCAAAAGCCGGTCGAAACCACTTTGCGCAGCGGTTCGATCGAAGCCCGAGAGCGCCTCCTTGGATACCTCCGAGCCACAGCGTGGTTTGGTAGTTTGCTTACCCTCGTTGGAGTTTTGGTGATGGTCGCAAGCCTACTTGCGCGAGCCCTCGGCAACTCCCGAGTCTTTCTTTCCTACTGCATTTTGTTCGGGGTCGTCTCGGCCATCAGCGGTTTTGTTTTCATCGCTACGGCGATCCTCCGAGCCGAAACGATTCCTTGGCAATCCCTGTGGTCCAGTCAGCCACTTGCGTCGATTCAATCTGATCAATCCGAGCCGATCCAGCAGCAAACAACCAAAGACAAACCCTTGAGTCCATCCGAAGTACCTTGGGAAACGGCTCTTGGGGCAACGGGAACCGAGTCGCGGATCGGCGATGCTCTGCAGTCGGTACTCGAACAAGAACAAAGCTCGACCTTGGCAGCCGTCGTGCTCTTGAGTGACGGGAGAAGCAACGCGGGTGTGGATCCACAAAACGTTGTTTCGCTTGCAGCTAGGCAAGAGGTTCGGATCCATCCGGTGGGATTGGGAACCGAAAAGAACCCGATGAATGCCAAGGTGCTCGATATGGAAGCACCAAAACGAGTTTTTCCTGGCGATCGATTCCGTATCAGCGCCTTGATACAGGCCTCTGGAATGCAGGGGCTGCAGGTTCCGGTGCAGTTGCGACGTCGACCAGGGGGTGGTTCGACCGTTGGGCCGACGATCGAGGAAGAGCGAACTCTGACGCTCGAAGGGGACGATGCGATCACCAGCATTGCCTTTGATGTCGTTCCACGCGAGGTGGGGCCTTGGATCTATGAACTAAAGATCCTCACGCCGAATAGCGACTCGAATACCTCTGACAATCAATTCGAAGCCGAGGTGCGGGTCGTCGAGCCGAATTCGACGATCCTCATCTTGGCCGGCGGGCCAACTCGCGAATATCAATTCGTGCGAAATCTATTGTATAGAGAACAGACGGTTCAATCGCATGTCTATTTGCAGTCGAGCGGGCCTGGGGTTTCGCAAGAGGCCAAGCAGTTGCTAAGCGAGTTTCCCAAGTCGCTTGCGGAGATGACGCAGTATGATGCGGTGATCGCTTTCGATGCCGACTGGACCAAGCTGACATCCGATCAGATCGATGCGTTGGAGAGTTGGGTATCGCAGCAGGCCGGGGGACTGATTGTGGTCGCCGGGCCGGTCTCTACCCCCAAATGGGCTGGCAATAGCGCCACCGGCAATCGAAATGCGGAGATCATCCGGGGTATGGTTCCAGTGATCATGAATACCCGAGGCGCACGGTTGGTCTCGATCGGTCGTTTCGAATCCGAGACGGCTTGGCCTCTGAAGCTAGCCTCCAATGCGTTGGCAACCGACTTCTTGCAAGTGGGCTCGACGCCTGAAGAGAGCCAGCAAGCTTGGGAGCGATTTCGAGGTGTGTACAGTTTCTTTGGATGCTACGAGCCCAAACCGGCGGCGAGTGTGCTTTTGAATTTCTCGGATCCCACCACCTTCGTTAACAATGCCGCTCCTATCTACTTGGCCAGCCAGTTCTACGGCAGTGGCCGCGTGGTCTTTCAAGGGGGAGGTGAATTCTGGCGCATGCGAGACTTGGGCGAGAAGTATTTTGACACCTACTACACCAAACTGGTACGGTGGGCGGGCCAAGGTCGATTGCTAAGGGACTCGGATCGAGGCATGCTGCTTGTCGACAAGGAACAAGCCATTGTTGGCGAGCAGGTCATGGTGCGAGCGGTCTTGAAGGATGCACAGTTTCAGCCGCTGGTTCAAAGCGACACGACGGCCAAGTTGATCGAACCCGGTGGCCGATCGTCGAACCTCAAACTCATGCCTCTTGCAGATCCGACACAAGCTGGAGTGTATGTCGGTCAGTACGTGACGCGCAAGACGGGGACTTATGAAGTTCAATTGCCGATCGGATCGCTGGCGGATCAAGTTCTATTGACGCAGCAAACCATTGTTCGAGTACCTGCCTTAGAGATCCAGCGTCCTCAGCGCAACGATCCGCTCTTGAGCGAACTGGCATCCAAGACTGGAGGCAAGTACTGGATTGGCCTTGGTGGACTTGAGTCGATCGCAAGCACGATCAAACCGCGAGAGCAGGTCAATTACTTGCCCAATGCCCCCGACAGCGAGTTCCGCCAACGGCTCAACGCGCTGCTGATGGCCTTGATCGCCGGAGCCCTGAGCCTCGAATGGCTCACAAGAAGGCTCAGCAGACTAGCTTAGAACTGCTCGGCTGTTGTTTGCTCTGGGCTATCGGGCTGGATCAGATGGGCGCATAGACTTGTTTGATGGCTTCCCTGGGAATCAACCATAACTGAATCCGCGTTGCTATCACAAACCCGAATTCCACGACATAGATAAATGGAATGGCAGCAAAGATCTCACTTGGGGGGAATGCAGGATCGATCGCCTTCGAAAGCAATACAAGGCTCAATGGATAGAGCAGTGGAGCGAGAATCACCACAAGCCACCAACGCCAACGAAATTTCTGAGGAACCAAAGCGAATCGACTTGCGAACTGCAAGTAAACGATCAGCGCAGTCCAAAACGCCGTGCAAAAGATCCACAAAACGCTCATGGCGATGTTTCGCAGATTTGGACTATTTCCAATGGTTGCGAGATACTTCAGCAGCAAACTTGCGATTCCAACCACGAGCATCACTCCAAAGATCCGTTGAATCGTGTACTGATTGGAGTACTCATTGGAATGTTTCACTTGCAACTCAACGGTCAAATTCGTTCGCTTCAGAAAGAGCCCCAAAAACCATCCTTGAAACCAGTAGAAAAGAGTTGCTGCCATGACAAAATACGAGGATAAGACGGTTAGTATTTCCCATGGAGGCGATATCGCTCCAAAGCCGTAAAGCAAATTGAATTGATATTGAAGCGTGCCTGACAAGGTGATCGCACCGATGAGCAATCCTCCAAGGTAGATTCGGGCAAGCCAATTTGAAATAAAAAGCTGCATCCAAATCCAAACGGCGCTGTATTGACAAAGCAAGCAACCAAGAAAAATCCCGAGGGAGCTGATCGCGAGGAGCTCTAAAGGCCCAAAGATGAGAGCACCAGCACCAAAGACACCTGAAACTAATATAAAACTAATCAGCACATTAAAAATCAATGCGGTTAGCATCACAGCCATAGCCCTGGTTGACCAAGGACCCGGCTTGGATCGATCCATCCGAGCATCCTCGATGCTGTAGGGGTCCTCGAGCGTCGAGGGATCCTGCGGCCGAACCCCTTTGGGATCTTGGATCTCGTATTCCGAAGGATCAGGTTGGTTCATGGACTCGATTACTGTCTCCCCTAGGGATCATCCGCAACTGGATCCAAGTTCCAATCACCAAACCAAATTCCACGAAATAGATCAATGGAATGGCGGCCAAGAACCCTAGTTGAGGATAGGTGGGATCCATGATCTTCGATAAGAATTCAACGCTCAAAAGAAAAAGCACAGGAGCGAGAATCACCGCAAGCCACCAACGCCAACGAAATTTCTGAGGAACCAAAGCGAATCGACTTGCCAATTGCAAGTAAACAATCAGCGCTGTCCAAAACGCCGTGCAAAAAATCCATGAAAAGTCCACAGCGAGGTTGCTCAAACTTGGACTAAGTCCGTTTGCCACAAGATACTTAAACAGATAACTCACGATTCCAATCACGAGCAGAAAGCCCAAGATCCGTGGAATTGAATACCGATTGGAGCGGTTGAATTGAAACTCGACGTTCAAATCCGTTCGCTTTAGAAAGAGCCCCAGAAACCATGAGTGCAACCAATAGAAGACTATTGCTGCAATTAAAAACATCACTGACATCGCTGCGAATCTGTACCATGGAGCCCCTATCACTGCCCAACCGTAAAACAATCGGATCAGATATCCTAGCGTCCCGGAAAAGGTGATCGCAGAAGTAAGGAATCCCGCAAGAATGATTCGCGCGAGCCTTTCAGGGATATATAGTTGCATCCAAATCCAAACCGCGCTGTACTGACAAATCAACAAGCCAAGAAAAATACCAAAACAACCATTCGCAATAGAACTCAAAGGACCAAAGCGAACAAAATCAGAAATCAGGATAAAGCCATTCAGCACATTAAAAATCAATGCTGTTACTATCAGCGCAGTGGCCCTGGTTGACCAAGAACCCTGTTTGGATCGATCCATCCGAGCATCCTCGATGCTGTATGGGTCCTCGAGCGTCGGCAGAGCCTGCGGCCTTACCCTTTTGGGATCTTGGACCTCGTATTCCGAAGGATCAGGATTGTTCATGGCGTTAGCTCAGGGAATTTGGAATCTATGAAACCTGTGTCAAGGGTGGCTGACTTGGGGTAGGTGGAAGTCTCCTTTGGATCCAATCAGCGACCATCAACAATTGCGATTCGTGGAAGAACCGTCCCGTCAGTGCAATCGTTTTGGGTTTCTTGTTGGACTGATCTTCGCCAAACGAAACGACCATCGAAGGATGGCCTGTGAGATTGGTTCTGGCTAGGTCGCCATCTCCAAGATAGACATCGACTTGACGCAAGGTCCCCTCGGTCTTGCGGATTAAATCCACTCGAGCTCGCATGGCTTGCACATAATCGATCGCCGTGCAGAACTGTGCTTCGCGAAAAGTCGGTGCCCATTTGCCCACTTGATCGTCCTGCTGGATCCCCTCGAAAAGTTCACCGTGCATCGCAGCCGCCTCGACACTGATCGCGTCGGTCATGGCTTGGATCCGCAAATCGGGCTCGAAATCCAACTCGATCACCTCGCACCCTTCTTCCGAGAGCATCCGAGCAAGCGTCCGCTCGGAGCCCTTCGGTCTGCTCGATACACCAAATCGCAGTTGCTTGATCGACCAATCGCTCAGAGGCCACACCAGCGGAGCGTCGAAGACCGAAGCGTCCTTGCCATCAGTGCCGAGCATCTTTGAAAAAACCACACCGCAATCGCGAGGTGTTCGCCCGATCGGTCCTATCTTGTCCATCGACCAACCGAGTGTCATGCATCCGAAACGACTGACGCGACCGAAACTTGGACGCAGCCCACAAGTGCTGCACACACGCGTCGGAGATACGATGCTACCGAGAGTCTCCGAGCCAATCGCGAATCCAACCAAACCGGCTACCACTGCGCAGGCGCTCCCTGCCGATGACCCCGAACTACCTTGCTCGATGTCCCAAGGGTTGCGCGTCATCCCACCGAACCACTGATCCCCCCAAGCCAACGTCCCGACCGTTAACTTAGCAAGCAGCACCGCTCCGGCTGATTCCATCCTTTGGGCAACGGTTGCCAAGACATCCCGTTGGCGATCTTTATAATCGACAGCACCCCATGTCGTGGGCATCCCTGGAATCGAGATGATGTCCTTGGCACCCCAAGGTATCCCATGCAAGACTCCGCGATCCTTACCGCTAGCAAGCTCGGAATCAGCACGCTTGGCCTCCTGGATCGTTTGATCGTTGTACGATACGACGCAGAGCAACTGCGGATCGAATCGCTTGAGCCTCGCGAGGTACATCGAGGTGAGTTGCTCACTGGTAAAGAGTTTGCGCCTGAGCCCGGCTGCCAATTGCTCGACGCTCCAGAAGGCTACTTGTTCGAGTTTGTCCTGCTCGAATTTGGGCAATTCGATCCCAAGAACTTCCTTGGGATCCCAAGCAGCACGATCGTCGGCTTGTGCGTTACCTTCGTCGCGATGGCCGAACTTGGTACTCGGTTCGACGATCGCTGCAGGAAGGAATACCGAGGCCATAGGTGTGTTCTCATCGATCCAGATCGATCGCAGCGACTGGATCGACTTTGCCTTGGCATTGAGCCGCTTGGCGATCTCCTCGCATTGCGGATCGCTGAGCTCGACGCGAGATTGCCAAGCCGCTTGGCGAACCATCTGTGCGGTGATCTCTGTGATCTCCTTGGCTTGCGGCGGATCCTGTTTCTCCTGATCCAGTGGGGTTAGAGGCAAACAGGATGCGAGAGCTTGAGCTTGATGGGTCGTCGCAACAGCACCGCAGGCAAGTAGGCTGCTGATGAGCCATTCGCGGCGTCCAAGGGGTTCACAGCCTCGAAGGGCTGCATCCGGTAGATTCATTGGATTTCCTTTTAAAAAAAGACCTTCAGGTATTTTAGTGGGTAGAAACTCGGCTTTCTCGTACTCGTACTCGAAAACGCCTGAATCGATTCAAGTCGATCACCCTTTCAGGCAAGCTGGAACCCCAGTATTTAGCCCTTTTGTCAACGAAATCCCGATACCTCTCTTCGAGTACGAGTACCGTTTCACTGAGTACGAGTACGAGTACGAAAAGAACCAGTGGTATGAATTGCCAGCCACGATAATGCCGTATGGACCTTAAAAAAGACCAGAGAGCTCTAGCCCATGAATGTTTCAAAACCACGACGAGGTTCGCGGGCCAAGAGTTTTTCGGCCTGCGTATCATTGATGATCTTCTCGGTCTTTGGATCCCAAGCGATTTTGCGACTGAGTCGAGCAGCGATTCCTGCCAGATGGCACGTCGACAAAGCTCGGTGGTGGCTATGCACATCGGAGATCGGTTCGACGCGATCCCGAGCAGCTTCGAAGAAGTTTCGGAAGTGGTCCGTTAGCGGTCGATTTTTGTAAGCAACCTCGAGCGCGTTTGCGGGCAATGGATTGGACTTAAGATCATCGACCGCTTTGCCGGTGATGCGGCCACGGTTGACGAACAATCGGCCTTCGGTTCCTTCGAACATGATTCCGTTGTCCCCATCATGACGGATCTCGATCTGGAGTCCATCTTGGAACATCGCTCGGATGAGAAACTCCGTGGCCGTGTTGTAGCGCGATGGATCGGTGGGATAACCCTCTTTGAATTCCACGGGGTGCTTGACCATTTCAGGAATGATTTCGATCGGGCCGGTATCGGTCAATCCCATGCCCCAGGTAGCGATATCGACATGGTGGGCACCCCAGTCGGTGAGTTTACCTCCGGAGTATTCGTACCACCATCGAAACTCATAATGGCAACGCGACCAACTTTTGGTCTCCCCGTTGTCGCCGGCCAGGAATCGAAAGGGTGCCTCGGCCACAGGGCCTTGCCAAAGATTCCAGTCGAGATGCTTCGGGGGATCTGCAACAGGGATCTCGGGACTCTTGGGTGCTCCACCGATGTGGCAAGTGGCTTTTTTGATTTTGCCGATCCTGCCATTTTGCAACAGTGCGATGGCTTCGACGAACTGCCTGCTGCTTCGCTGCTGAGTGCCGATTTGAACGATGCGACCGGTCTTCTTGCAAACATCACAGATCGCTCGGCCTTCGGGCACCGTCAGAGTCATCGGCTTTTCGCAGTAGACATCTTTGCCTGCAAGCATCGCTTCGATCAGCAGTTTGGCATGCCAGTGGTCGGGAGTAGAGATATGGACGATATCGATTTTGGGATCGTCCAAGATAGCTCGGTAATCTTTGGGAGTTGCCGGCTGGTTTCCGGTCCATTCTTTGACCAAAGCGGCGGCGAGCTCCGTTCGACTGCTATCGGCATCAAAGACGCTGACATAATCCCCGTACTTCTTGAAGTCGGGAGCCGAACCGTAGGGGCCTTGGAGTCCAGTAGCTTTTTGGCACCAACGGCTTCCGGTTCCGATGGCCGCCACGCGAGGCCTATCATTGGCTTGGCAAAAACCTTCGGCTCTAGGTGCACGATGCACGATCGCAGCAGCGGCAAAAGCCGAGCCAGTCGTGTGCAGAAAACTTCTTCGGTGCAATGGTTTGTTCATAATGGATCAAGTTTTCAATGAGGATGTCCATCCGGCATTATCGTAGCTGGCAATTCATACCACTGGTTCTTTTCGTAATCGTACTCGTCCTGAGTGAAACGGTACTCGTACTCGAAGAGAAGTGTTTCGGATTTCGTAAACAAACGGGCCAAATACAGGGGTTCCCACTTCCCTGAGAAGGTGATCGTCTTGAATCGATTCAGGCGTTTTCGAGTACGAGTACCGCGACGCTGAGTACGAGAAAGCCGAGCTTCTACCCTCGAATATACCTGAAGGACTATAAAGGATCCATCCGGCATTATCGCAGCTGGCAATTCATACCACTGGTTCTTTTCGTACTCGTACTCGTCCTGTTGCAAACCTCTTTGGCTATGGCCGTCGAAAGTGGTATACTTAATGGACGTTCTAACGCTTAGCCCCCAAAGGATGTAGTCAACGATGAATGCCTCTCATAGCAGTTCGTGGCGCAAGCTCCGATTCGATTCGATCCAGGAATGCATCGACGAAGTCAACCGTATCGCACAGGCCCAGGAGCAAGGCAGGTTGAAAGCAACTGGCAGTTGGACCCCCGGTCAGGTTCTTGGGCACGTGGCGGCCTGGATCGAATATGGCTATGTGGGTTATCCAATCAAACCACCCCCGTTTTTCATTCGCTGGCTGCTGCGAATGCGGCTAAGAAAGATGCTCGATGTGGGGATGACCAAGGGGGTGCGGATCCCTGGGATCAAGGGTGGAACCCTTGGTATCGATGACATGCAAACAGGCCAGGCTGCTAATCGGCTTATCGAAGCCCTTGGTCGATTGGCCAGTTCCGAAGCGGTGCCTTATGACAGCCCTGCTTTTGGTAAGATGTCGCACGAGGATCGCATCAAGTTGAATCTACGGCACGCAGAGCTTCATCTTGGGTTTCTACAATACTGAATGGACAGTTCTACAGCGATCAGGTTCTTGAGGTGTTTTAGTGGGTGAATGCTCGGCTTTTTCGTACTCAGCTTCGCGGTACTCGTACTCGTACTCGTACTCCAAAACACTTGAATCGATTCAAGACGATCGCTTTTCAAAGGAAGCTGGAACCCCATTATTTGGGCCGCATGGCAACGACATCCCACTACGACCCTTCGAGTACGAGTACCGTTTCACTGAGTACGAGTACGAGTACGAAAAGAACCAGTGGTATGAATTGTCAGCCCTGAATCGTGTCGCAAGTCACACACCGTTTTGACCGTGAGTCAAACGAGCCAGATCCTCGAGCAACGACAGGGCCTTGCCCGAATCGATCGCCCTTTGGGCTTGGCCCACCGCATCGATCAAAGAATGAGTTCGATTGCACACCCAAAGTCCCGCTGCTGCGTTGGCGACCACAATATCCCGAGCAGGTCCGCTTTGTCCCTTCAAGATCCCTTCGATCATCTTGGCGCTTTGCTGTGGACCATCTACCAAAAGATCCGAGTTGTTGATTCTTGGCAAACCAAAACTGCGATGATCCCAGTACAACTGCGTCGTCATTCCATACTGCACATGCAATACGCTGGTCTCTGAGGACAAGCTCACTTCGTCCATCCCATCGGCTCCTCGCACCACTACGGCCGCTTGGATCGGCAACTGCACGAGGGTCGCGGCGAGCTTGGCTTGCAAATCCTCACGGCCCGTACCCAAGATTTGGTAAGCCGCTGCGGCTGGGTTGCACAATGGCCCCAGGTAATTGAAAAGTGTCGGCACGCCAAGCTGCTGACGAACTTGTCCGACATGCTTCATCGCCGGATGCAACAGTGGAGCATAACAAAAGCACAAGCCAAGCTGATCCAAACTTCGCTCAACACACGCTCGGTCGGCATCGATCTTGACACCCAAGTGGGCCAGGACATCGGCCGAGCCTGTAGCGCTTGTGATCTTTCGATTACCATGCTTGGCCGTCGGAACGCCACAGGCTGCCGTGACGATGGCCGTAGCTGTCGAAATGTTAAAGGTTCCGCTTCCGTCACCTCCAGTGCCGCAAGTGTCGAGCAAGTCGGCGTGTTTGCTGCGGATTGGAGTCATCATCAGCCGCAGACCCTTGGCTGCTCCGAGCATTTCGGAAACCGATTCCCCTTTGGCCCGAAGAGCCAGGAGTAATTGACCGATCTGAGCATCGTCGGCCCGTCCAGCAAGCATCCAGACGATGGCTTGCTGCATCTGATCCGGAGATAAGTCTTGGCCACTTTCGGCGATTTGTATGAAATCCTCAAGCATGTTTGATAGGCTTATGTGTAGAAGGCTAGCCCGCGAGGGTGTTGGCAAGGTAAACTAGGAAGAGCTTTAGGAACGCCGCTAGAAAGTGTATTTGAGTCTATATGGCCAGAAAAGTCATTATTGATTGCGATCCGGGAATCGACGATGCCGTTGCGCTTGTCATGGCACTGTTTGACCCTCGGCTCGATGTCCTTGCCGTAACTACCAGTGCAGGAACGGTTCCCGCTGAGCAATCGGCCAAAAACGTACAATCGCTGATCGAAAAACTCGATCCTCCCAGGTTCCCCCGCGTAGGGTTAGGAACCGATCCGGAAAATGCACCGGTGCTTGACGAATCCGAACTCCACGGATCCGACGGACTAGGCAACCTAAGCCTTTCGAGTATCGATCGCCAGCACCTGATGCCCAGTGAGAAGCTCATTGTCGATCGAATCAAATCCGATTCCGGGCAAGTGACGGTTTTATGTTTAGGGCCGTTGACTGGAATCGCACGAGCGATGCAAAAGGATCCGAGTATCATCGCTCAGATCGATCGTATCGTGGTCGTTGGTGGTGCTGTTCCCGGATGTGGAGATGTTACTCCGGCTGCAGAGTTCAACATGTATTTTGATCCGACCAGCGCCAATCGCGTTTTGCGCTCGGCGACGACCAAAACCTTACTGCCCTTGGAAATGATTCAACAAGTTCGATTCGATCTGGATTTGATATCGAATTTGCCCCTGAAATATACCCGTGCTGGTGGTCTGCTCCACTCGATGCTTTCGCACATGTTTCGATCCTATCGGCAACTGCGAGGCATGGAGGCGATCTTTCTCAAAGGAGTCATCGGTGTAGCTTATATGCTCGAACCGGAACTGTTCCAATGCGAACAGCTTTCCGTGTCGGTCGAGGAACAAGGGGATGTTACCCGAGGAGCAACGATCGTCGACCGACGGCCCCATGCACCGGTATCAAGAGATTTGGAAATCGTATCGGGAGTCGATGCCCAAGGCGTCCGTGACTTAGTCATCCGGACGCTGCGCTACGCGGGACAATGCTCCGAGTAGTCCACCAATGCTGATTGTTTAAGTAGGAGATTGCATGTCCAAAGTTCCCCGTACAGTCCATTTGGCGCTGGTTCAAATGACCACGCCCAAATCCATCCCTGAGAACGTCGACAAAGCGATCTCGCTTGTTCGCCAAGCTGCGAAAGCTGGTGCGAACATCGTGTGCCTTCAGGAACTCTTCAATGCCCCTTATCCTTGCCAGACCGAAGAGCACCAGCGGTTCGCTTGGGCCGAATCGATACCCGGACCGACCAGCAAAGCGATGAGCCAAGTGGCCAAAGAGTGCTCGGTGGTCGTCACCGGCTCGGTCTTCGAACGGCGCGCCCACGGCTTGTATCACAACACAGCACTGGTCTACGACACCGATGGATCCCAAGTCGGCTTCTATCGCAAGATGCACATACCTGACGACCCTCACTACTACGAAAAGTTCTACTTCACTCCGGGGGATACAGGCTTTACCGTCGCCAAGACCAAATACGCCACCATCGGAGTCGGAGTCTGCTGGGATCAATGGTATCCAGAAGCGGCCCGGTTGTTCGCATTGCGAGGAGCCGAAATCCTGCTCTACCCGACGGCCATCGGCTGGCTTGCTCAAGACAAAGAGAGTGTCGGCAAAAGCCAACATGAAGCTTGGGAAACCATGATGCGCTCGCATGCGATCGCCAATGGAGTCTTTGTGGCTGCTGCAAACCGAGTAGGCCACGAGGATTCGATCGAATTTTGGGGGGCCTCGTTTGCATTCGATCCTGCGGGCAATCTGCTGTATCGCGCCAGTCATAACCAAGAGGAATTGGTCATGGTTCGATGCGATCTGGATTCCATCGATACTCAACGCACCTATTGGCCTTTTATGCGAGATCGACGCATCGATGCTTATGGAGACCTAACCAAACGTTGGGTGGACGGATGAGAGGACTAAGCGCCGTCGATTGCGGATATCGCTGGATCGCAGAATGGGAGTCCCACGAAGCTACTTGGATCTCCTGGCCCTACCGCGAAACAACTTGGCCTGGCCGGCTTCATGCTATCCCGCCAGTGACCGAAAGGGTCATTCGAACGTTGGCCGAAGTCGAAAAGGTTCATGTGCTCGGAGGCCCAAGCGAATCGTTCCAGGCCGCCAGCGGCGCACTAACGGGTGTTGCGAATGTTATTGTCCACAACATACCTACCAACGATGTCTGGATCCGCGATTACGGTCCGACCTTTGTTGTTAACCCGACTGAAAAGAAACTCGGTGCGGTCCGATGGATCTTTAACGCCTGGGGCAACAAATACCATCCCTACGACGATGATGCGGCCGCCTCCAAACGCATTTGCCAAGGGCTCGATGAGTCTGGACGCTGGATGCTCGAATCCCAAAGCGATTCTACACGTGCACTGGAATGCTTTGACTCCAAGCTTGTATGCGAAGGTGGTGCACTCGAAACCGACGGACAAGGCACCTTGCTAACCACAAGCAGCGCGGTTGCCACGGGCACCCGGAATCCGAATTGGACCCATGAACAAATCGAAAGCGAGTTGAAACGGCAATTGGGGATCCGCAAAGTGCTCTGGGTCGACGGAGGTGAACTCGCAGGGGACGATACCGATAGCCATATCGATCAATTGGTAAGATTTGTCCGACCTGCGGTGGTCTTTGCTGCAGTTTCATCGACTTCCGACGATTCCAACGCCCCTCATCTTGCCAAACAGTACCAAGTCCTTCGAGAACTTACCGACGCACAAGGGCGCCAACTGGAGATCATTCCTCTGCGAACGCCCCCACCGAGGATGATTCAAGGTCGGCGGGTTCCTGAAAGCTATTGCAACTACTACATGGCCAATGGAATCGTGATCGTCCCCCAGTTCGGTTACCGTCAAACCGATTCGGCGGCCCTTGGAATCCTCAAAGAACAGTATCCTGAGCGCGAAATCATCCCGATCGATGCTTCGGATTTCATCCTAGGACTCGGTGCTTTCCACTGTGCGACCCAGCAACAACCAGCAGTCGGCTCGTTTGCCCTTCCATAATTTAGCGCCTCGAAACCGCCACGAATCGGCCATCGAATGGATGCCTCGCAAATTGGGCATTCAGGAAAAAATGGGTCCATCCAGCATTATCGTGGCTGGTGAGGGATACCACTGGTTCTTTTCGTACTCGTACTCGTACTCAGTGAAAGGGTGATCGACTTGAATCGATTCAGGCGTTTTCGAGTACGAGTACCGCGACGCTGAGTACGAGAAAGCCGAGCTTCTACCCACTAAAATACCCGACGAACCAAAAAGGGTGGCTAAAACCATCTGAACTTCGTGCTCGCGGCAACACACAAAAGATTTTTAAAAAACACAATCATGGAATTACTGGCTGCGTTAGCTGAACTCTTGGTCCAACTTTTCATCGAGTTGCTTGGCCACATCTTGTGGAGTTGCATCGAATTGCCGATCGAGGCTCTGTCGACGTTCTCGGAACGCAAAAAAGAAGACTAAGCGTTGGTGCTTAATCGGTGACCGATTGCAGAATTCGAACCATGTCGCGATCGAACTGACCGCGAGTCAAAACCGCATCGAGCCCCAGTTGGTTGGCGTCTTCGAGCCGATCGGCAAGCACGTGTGCACCATAGCCGAGCCACTTGGCCTGGGGCATCGCCGGACGGATCTTGGCAAGCAACGCCTCAAGATCCAAATTGGCAAGTCCCAGGTCCACAATCACTAGGATGGGTAGGTTGTCTTGGTAGTTTTCCGGATTAAAACTCTCAGGAGAACGCTGCACCTTGAGCGCAAGACCTGCGGATCTGCAAGCCGAGGCAATCTTTGACTGGAACATCAAATCGTTACCGACAAAGAGCACCGTGGGTTGTTCGGTCGATTCCATCGCTTGCTTTAGTCCCCAGAAGTCGCTTCTTGATAGAGAGTCGAGACCGCACCGCTGTGAAGATCGACGCTGGCCTCCGCGTAAGACTCATCGGTTTCCCAAATGCGGACTCGGGTGGCTTGGGCTCCGCTACCTTGCAAAATCGTCGGGCAAACTTCCTCGAGCAAGTACTTTGCCATGTTCTCGGCCGTTGGGTTATACGGGAGGATAAACATCCGGCATGGAGTGACCATCTTTAAGGCGTTGATGGCGTTGTCGTCGTTTTCGCAGATCAGGAAGCTGTGATCCCAATGCTCATCGATCCAGCCTTTGCAGCGTGCTTTGAGATCCGAGAAGTCAATCACCCGGCCCACGGCGTCTTGCGTGTCGCTTGTGACGAAAAAATCGCAAACGTAATTGTGTCCGTGGAAGTTCTCGCACTTGCCACCATGGCCATAGAGGCGATGTCCTGCACAGAATTTGATACGACGCATGATCGTTAGGCTCATCGATACGACTCCTGGGTCAATGGCTTGGCTTTTGCAGCTTTGGGTTTTCTTGGTGGCGGTCGAAGTCCCTACGTGTTTTTTTCTCCAAGTTCGCTCGCATGGCGGCCTGAAGGTCGACTCCGGTTTGATTTGCAAGGCAGACTAGGACAAATAACACGTCTGCCATCTCGTCGGAGAGATTGTAGGCCTGATCGCTTTTTTTAAAGCTCTGATCTCCGTAAGTTCTGGCAAATATCCGAGCCAGTTCGCCGACTTCTTCCATCAAAACCGCAATGTTGGTCAGTTCCGAGAAGTAACGTACTCCGAAGGTATTGATCCACTGGTCGACAGTCTGCTGCAATTCGGCAAGTGAAAGCGGCTCTTGCTGACTGTCCATGAACAACGATCCAGGCGATCAACTATTGAACAACGGAGCCAAACGCTTGCGGTCAGCCGTCGACTCGTCATGCCAGTGGAAATCGTTGATGTCCTCTTGGCCCATTTGCCATGTAAAAAAAGCGGGTCGTTGATCAATGAACGTAGGGAAATCGACGATCCCCTCATGGGCTGATCGAAGAATCACTCCGAGGCGTTCCAGCTCGGTGATGTACTCGTCCAAGTGGGCCGCTTGCTCGGTGAGCTCCTTTTGCATCTCGACGATCTCTTGATCGTAAACTTGAAACCTCGCCTTCCCCTGGTGGCTTCGGAGCATGCGGCGAAGATGGGATCGTCGATCGGTCAACTCCCGATGAGACAACGAGATATCCGCCACGATCAGTCGCAACAAAGGCAACATCGAGCGAGCTTGTTCAATCGAAAAATGGGAAGTTGTCGAGGGCACGAACCTGACCTTTTCAGAGGCTCAACGCATCGGAATTTTTGTTCAAAGGAAACCTTTCGGTAACTTTGACAATAACCAGAAACCACTGGTTCGGATAGCTCATTTATCGAACTCTTTAGGATCACCCGTCAAATTAGCATGCTTAATAACCCGCCCGCTGGAATTGTAGGACTTTGAATGCGTTTTTATGGCCTAAGCATTCGAAAAACCGATACGAGTTCTGCGCGGATATAGCCGGGGGAAGCTCGTCTAGTTAGACTGGCAGCATGATTGGACCAATTTTTCAACGCGAGACTGCTGTATTGCCACGCCGGCCGCGACACTTTGTTTCGCGGGTGGTTTTTCTGGTGATGGTTTTTGCGATCATCAGCACCACCTGGCTGTTGCTAGCTGGGGTGCAACCGGTTCAAAATGCGGGGGACTTGGCAAGGTTTGGGGTTTTGATTTTTCAACTCATCGCACCTTTCCAATTGTTTGTGCTGATGTTTCTCGGGGCCCTTGCTGGGGTCATCGCCGTTAGCCACGAGAAGGATCGACAGACGCTGACGCTGCTACTGATGACTTCCTTGAGCAATGCCGAGGTGGTTTTGGGAAAGGTTGGATCGGGTCTCCTATTGGCCTTCAATGCGTTGCTGTCGGTGGCTCCGATTTTGTTTCTGCCATGTCTGCTCGGTGGCGTATCGCTTGAACAAGCCGCCAGCGCCGCGTTGATTACCGCTTCGACGATCGTGTTGACTTGCAGTCTTGGAGCGACCATCGCTTTTTGGAGAGAAAAGACGTTTCAAGCCATCGCGGTGACCCTTTTGTCGGTGGCTATTTGGATTGCCGCCGGAGAAGCGATTCGCTTGGGGGCTGTGCCGGGAATTTCTCCGCAGGTAGCGACCGTCCTGAGTCCACTGAGGGCCGTCTGGCAGGTTACCCAACCGATCGTTGGTTCCAAGTTCGGTTCACCGTTTGGCGTTTGGGAACATCCGATCATGAGTTCGCTGGCTCTCCTGAGCGCTGCGGCGTTGCTGATGTTCCTGTCGATTCTCAGGCTCCGGGTTTGGAATCCGAACAGGGAGCGTCGTAAGGTCTCGGCCGAATACTCGGATCAGGCGACTGAGAATTTAGAAGCATCCACACAGGGAGTTAGCCAAGCGGCGGGCGCCGGACGGACGGTTAAGTCTTGGAAGAGCCGCGACCCGCGGCCCATGTGGAGCAATCCGATTCTATGGCGAGAAATGCGCACCTGGGCTTATGGCAAAAAGGTGCTTATCATCCGAGTCGCCTATCTGATTCTTGCGGCTTGCGTTGCTTTTGGACTTTTTCAAATCGCCCGCTCGAACCAAGGTTCCTTTGCGGATCGTGGATACGAACAGCAGCTTGTCGCTCCATCTGTAAGCATCCTTGCCCCTTTGATGGTCTTCTCGTTGATCCTCATCAATGCACTGGCGGTCAACTCGGTGACTAACGAGCGCGACGGCGGAGCACTCGATTTGCTTTTGGTCACCGAGATCACTTCGGTGGATTTCATCTTCGGCAAGATCTTCGGTGTCTTGTACGTGATGAAGGAGATGGTTCTCGTACCGATCCTATTGCTCTTTATTCCTTGGTTTTATGGCGGTCTTTCGACCGAAAACTTGGTCTTTTCGATCATTGCCATGTTGGTGATGGATATCTTTGTGTGCATGCTTGGGATCCACTGCGGGATGATCTACTATCAGAGCCGAGCAGCGATCGGAACGAGCCTCGGAACGGTCTTCTTTCTGTTTCTGGGCGTTGCCACCTGCATGCTCATTATGCTGATGTTCCGAGGTTCATTTGGTCGGCAACTAGCACCATTCTTGATGATCATCCTCGGAGGTGGTACCGGCTTGTACTTGGCCATCGGTAGTCGCAATCCATCTCCAGCGATCACCCTGACATCATTCCTTTTGCCCTTCTTGACCTTCTTTGCCATCACCAGCTTTATTCTCAGAGACCAAGAGCTTACGGTCTTTTCAACGGTCGTCGTCTCGTATGCCTTTGCGACGGCTGCGATGTTGATCCCTGCGTTGAGCGAGTTCGAATTTGCCTTCGGTCGAGGCAAGATGCAGCAGGAAGAGTGATCGGGTCGCTTAAGACAGATCCGAAGGTGGAATGCTCGCGGATTTCAATCCAGCTTGTGTCAAAAAGTTGCTCAGGATTGCATATCCGTGCTGGGTCAAAATCGATTCTGGATGGAATTGCACGCCAAAGACCGGATGCTCCAGATGCTCGATGGCCATGATCGTTCCGTCGGGAGTCCACGCCGTTGGTGCAAGGCAACTGGGCAAGGTCTCTGGATCGATCGCAAGCGAATGGTAGCGCCCGACTTGAAATCGCTCAGGCAATCCGGCGAGCAATCGCTGACTCTTGTGCTCGATCCATGACGCCTTGCCATGCATCGGCTCTGTGGCGCGAGCGATTTTTCCTCCGAGAGCTTGACCGATGGCTTGATGACCCAAGCAGACTCCTAGGATGGGGATCGAGCCGCAAAAGCTTCGGATCACTTGCATCGAACATCCGGCGTGGTCTGGATCTTTTGGGCCAGGCGAGATCACGATGGCCGCAGGAGCCAGTCGGGCGACACCATCGCAGCCGATCGAGTCACTGCGAAGCACCAAAGTCGGATGGCCGAGTCGCTGCAGGTACCGATCGAGGTTGTAGACAAAGCTATCGTAGTTGTCCAAAAGCAAGATCATGTTTTGTCCGTCGCTTCGATACCGGCTTGAAGCAGCTCAATGATCCGATCTGCATCGTAGACACAGCCACCCCAAGTACCACCGCTGGCACGTTGCAAAGCGGCCCAGAGACGAGTATCGGTCGGAAGTCTTGGGTCAGGCGCAAGCCCGCTGTGGGATGGGCGGCTGGCTAAAATCTCTGCTCCTCGCTGGGCCGAAAATTTCGCTCCATCGCAACCGACGAAATTGACGCTGGCACTGAGTGTCACTCGATCGATGATGATTTCGATCAAATCCCCGTCTTGTAGTTTGCCGATAGGTCCTCCAGCCAGAGCCTCGGGCCCCACGTGGCCGATGCAAGCTCCGGTGCTAACGCCTGAAAAGCGAGCATCGGTGATTACCGCGACATGCTTGCCATATTCCAAGTACCGAAGTGCACTCGTTAGCTGATAGGTTTCCTCCATGCCAGTGCCCATAGGGCCACACCCGATGAGGACCGCGATATCACCCGCCTTGAGCGGACTGGGGTGCTGACCCTTGGCCGCCGCAACGGCTTCTTTTTCCGAGCAGAACAAGCGGGCGGGTCCTGTTTTGCGATACACGCCATCGGAATCGATGACACTTGCGTCGATGGCCGTCGACTTGATGACCGATCCTTCTGGGGCGATGTTTCCTTTCGGAAAACAAATCGTGCTAGTCATCCCCATCTGTTTGGCTTTAGTTGGTGGAATGATGACTTCATCGGGATCCACTCCATCGCGCTGCTTGAGCAACTCGCGCATGGCTTGCCTTCGGGGTGAGTCCTTCCATAGATCGAGGATCTGATTCCAAGTCATCCCGGTAACGGTTTTGCAGTCGCATTTGGCGATCCCCATTTCGCGCAGGTGCCACATGATCTCAGGGACTCCACCGGCAAGGAACAATCGGATGGTCGGGTGGAATTGGGGGCCGTTGGGCAAGACATCGACAAAGCGACTGATCTTGCGGTTGAGCTCGGTCCATTTTTCAAGACTTGGACGCTCGATTCCGGCGGCGAAGGCGACGGCTGGGATGTGCAACAGAAGGTTCGTCGAGCCACCGCAAGCGGCGTGTACAGCGATGGCGTTATGGAACGAGTCCTCGCAGAGGATATCAGAAAGCTTGGCCTTGCGATGATGCTGGTCCCAGAGGATCTTTGCCGATTGCCGAGCCAGATCGAGCCAAACCGGTTGACCGCTAGGAGCCAGAGCCGCATGAGGTGCCGTCAGGCCGAGCGCTTCGGCAACGACTTGCGAGGTCGCTGCTGTTCCGAGGAATTGACAACCTCCTCCTGGTGAGCCGCAGGCCTTGCAACCTGCAGCGGAAGCTTCCTCTAGGGAGATCATATTGTTGGTGTAACGGGCACCGATGGTTTGCACTTTGCCGAGATCTTCCTCGGCACCATGTTCGTTGCGTGCAGGGAGGGTGACGCCCCCGGGGACGATCACACTCGGTAGATTCGAAGCTCCGGCCAGCGCGATCATCATGGCAGGAAGTCCTTTGTCGCAAGTCGCTACTCCGATGACACCGCGCCTGGTTGGGAGCGAGCGGATCAATCGGCGAAAGACGATGGCCGCATCGTTGCGATAGGGGAGCGAGTCGAACATTCCGACGGTACCTTGGGTGCGTCCATCGCAAGGGTCGCTGACATAGCCGGCGAAGGGGACACCGCCGTTTTCGTAGAACCACTCGGCGGCGGCCCGGACCAGCAAGCCGACTTCCCAGTGGCCGGTATGGTATCCCAGGGCGATCGGTTTACCGTCCTCTGCACGCAGTCCACCTTGGGTGCTAAGGAGTAGAAATTGCGGGCCGAGCATCTTTTGGGGATCCCAGCCCATACCAGCATTTTGAGTCCAACCGAATAGATCGCCACTGGACCAAGTGCGCAGCATTTCGTCGGTCAATGGCAAAGAGCCTTGGGGACCAGAGCCGGCGGTTTGAAGAGCAACCTCGTTACCGGTATTGGATAGGAAGGCGTTGAAATCGAAGGCATTGGACATAGCGGGTCAAAACTGGGTCAGGTGTCTGGGTTCGTAGGCCGTAAAAGAGCCGATTCAATGGAGTAATTGATAATGGATAATGGATAATTGACAATGGATTGGGGGCAGGGTCTTTCCATTTGCCAGTCTTCGGACCGCTGATGCACACTCATAAACGCTCATAAAGCCCAAACCGGACCGCTGATGAGTGTTCATGAGCGGTTGAAAAAACAGCGCATCGTTTAACCCGCAGCCAACGGCGAGGAACTTAACCAAGCCCACTAGGATTCTGCGTTTGGGGCAAAACTCAGGAGTGCACGACCGGGGGTTCGGCGATGTGTTCTGTGGTTTGATTTCGGGTTTTGACGGCGTTGACTGCGGACGTTGCTGACCTCGGTGCCAACCTGTCGGACTGTTCACCATACTTTATGTCGATACCATCACCTTCTTCGCCCCTGCCGCCCTGGGCAAAATCATCCTCGGTAACCAGCAGATAGCTTTGTTGTGCGATCCGTGGAGAATTACCAAGCCAACTGCAGACCCCGTGCAAGGGGAACTCGCGTTGCAGTTCTGTCTGTCTGCTGGCACGCCCCTCTTGAAGCTTTACGAATGGAACAATCGTCCCGTAAAAAGAAAAAAGCCAAATTTTTTTGACTATTATTCCTGTTATGATGGCTTTCCGGTGTTGACCGAGAGGAGGGCAAAATTATTCTCTCAAGGGGAATTTACACCAAGGATGGTGGTATCTTAACAAGTCTAGTATGGAGACCGTCTAATGGGACTTTTGCATGGTTTGATTGGGCGAGCGACAGGTTCGCATCTATTGAGGGTTGCTCTGGGAGTGTTGGCGTTGGTTGCCGTTAGCGCGCTATCATCGCATGCGGCTGTGGTTGGATTTACCGGTCCATATGATATATCCAATTGGACATTTTCTAACTCGAACGGTACTGACGGATTTCTGGATACCTCCAACGCCCCATCTTCCGTTCTGATAGCAAGCGGGAATAACGGTCCTATCGACAACGGCGCGAACACCGATTTTTCGATAGTCGCGCCTTTCTCTGGAAGCGTCGGATTCGATTGGTCATACTCAACAACCGATGGCCCTTTTTGGGATCGGTTTCTAGTGGGAGTTGATGGAGTTTTCATACAACTCACAGACAACAATGGTTCACAAACGCAATCGGGAAGCTATTCCATTTCACTTTTAGAAGGTCAGTTGTTGACTCTTAGAGTCTTTACGGTAGATGCCATTTTGGGGCGAGGGGAAACAACAATCTCGAACTTTTACGCCGTACCTGAGCCGACATCGATGGCGATCTTCGGTCTCGGAGCTCTTGGATTTGCTTATCGCAATCGCCGCAAGGTTTTAAGTTAGTCGCGTGATTGCATTCACTCGCGTCTTTAAATCAATCGAAACGGGCGGCTTACGAGTCGTCCGTTTTTTTGTTTTGGAACTTGGTGAGTTGCCCAGCCAAGAGCAAACCATGTGCAACGGGAACTCAGGTTGCAGTTCGGTCTGTCTGCTGGAACGCCCCTCTTGAAATTTCACACAGTGGAACAATCGTGGCCAACCCGAGAGGCCGGCGCGGCGAAGCAGTCGCGTCATCTCGCTGCGTAGGTTGGCATTCTTCCAACCGATTGTCGGTGATTTCTCCGAGCGGGTTATCAATTTAGCCGACCACGGACCATTGGGGCGCACCAAACCTTGCCCAGACAATAACCAGCAAACGACTCCAGAAATCGGTTCATCGCCATCGCTTCGATAATGGTTACTTGATGCTTCCCGCAACTGAATTTTTAGCGTATTGAATCTTCAGAAAGCACCTTTCGAACTCTTCAAAAACTTGGGGAAACACCCAAAAGTTCGGTTCCTGTCCTCTCCGCTGGTAAATCCCTGGTTTTCCGAGGTTTTTTCGCATATTGGGCCAATTGCTTTGGCCGTCTGTAGCGCCCATGCAACTCGGTGCATGGCGGATCGCGGCGTTGCATTTCGCGTCGCGCTGCCTAAATCGAGTCGTTTTTCGAGTCGCGCGAGTCGTCAAAACACTGGGGTTTTGCATGTGCCTCTCTGGCCCCGATCCACGATGGTGGAGGGGGTAGGATTCGAACTAGTGGGTGGCGGTTGTTGGGCGAATGAACTTCATTGCGCAAGTTCCGTGATCAGATTCTTCATTGACTCCGTCAGGGTTTGTGGGAATCAATTCAAGGTACGGATTCATGAA
>Ga0082207_1000060_pt1 | contig 72495 bp, 34 predicted proteins | sample LakMenEpi10Aug09_FD_71540 | JGI IMG/M metagenome (GOLD analysis project Ga0082207, IMG submission 71540) | reverse complement strand
GGAAGTTGGGTAGATTTGTTTGGTAAGCCCCCCTGATTGGGTGGAATCATGCTTCGATTCCGCCGTCTGCCACGAAAAAAATGCTCGCATTACCCCAACTTTCAACTCAGGGTCTGTCCCCACTTCAAAACCCCCAAAACTCAGGGTCTGTCCCTGAGTTTAAGTGTCTCTTTTTTTATACGGGGACAGTCCCCTGTGTTTAACACAGGTACGTAAATCTACGCAGTGTCTTGTATGTTATTTTTCTTCCTCTCCAAAAGAGATACACTACTAGATGTCCCTCACCGTTCACGCCATCCAGAACATTCGTCCCCATGAGCTAAACATGCTGCAAAGCCGTAAGTCGTTGATTCTGATCGCCAAATGGATGAGCTTCCCGCTCGTTGCCTTGCTTTCCCAGGGAATCCAAGCCCAATCTCTAGATCGAAACATCCTGCCTATTCAAGAACCGGCACCCACGGTCTACAAAGAACTCGATGCGAGGAATGCCAAGGCTCCAGCTAGGTGGGACGTTAAAGCACCCGAGGGAGCACCCAATGTCGTCGTGGTCCTGATCGACGATATCGGTTTTGGACACTCAAGCGCCTTTGGTGGGCCTTGCATAATGCCAACCTTGGAGAAACTCGCTAACAACGGTCTGAAGTACAACCGATTTCATACCACCGCACTATGTAGCCCCACAAGGACCGCACTCCTTACAGGATACAACCACCACAGCAACAACGCTGGAGCGATTATGGAAGTCGCCACCGCGTTCCCAGGCAACACAGGCATACGGCCACAGAGCATCACTCCAATGGCCGAAGTCCTTCGCATGAATGGCTATTCCACGTCGGCTTGGGGTAAGTACCACGAAACCCCGCCTTGGGAAGTAAGCGTCAGCGGACCGTTTGATCGTTGGCCAACTCGTTCTGGATTCGACGAATTCTACGGATTCATCGGAGGCGAAACCAATCAATGGGATCCGATGATTGTCCACGGAACAACTCCGATGCGCAAACCCGAGGATCAAGAGGATTACCACTTCACAACCGATATGACCTCGCGCGCGATCGCTTGGATGAGTGCTCAGCAATCTCTTACCCCCGATAAACCATTCTTTATGTACTTCGCCACTGGTGGGACGCACGCACCGCACCACGCGCCTAAGGAGTGGATCGAGAAGTACAAAGGTAAGTTCGACATGGGTTGGGATGTTCTGCGAGAACAGACTCTGGCTCGCCAAATCGAACTTGGCGTGGTTCCCAACGGGACGAAACTGGCACCTAAGCCTGAGGCGATCAAGGATTGGAAAGATCTCACCGACGACGAAAAGCGATTATTCGCAAGACAAATGGAAGTCTTCGCAGCGTTCGCATCGCACACGGATCATGAAGTTGGTCGGCTCGTGCAAAGCATCGCTGATCTTGGGGAGCTCGATAACACACTGATCATCTACGTCGTCGGTGACAATGGAGCCAGTGCCGAAGGCGGTATGTTAGGGATGTTCAACGAAGGGACTTATTTTAATGGAGTTGCCGAATCGACCAAGTTCATGCTCGAGAAAATCGATCAGTGGGGTGGACCCGAGTGCTTCAATCACTTTGCTGCCGGTTGGGCGGTAGCTGGCAACACACCCTTTACGTGGACCAAACAGGTCGCAAGCAACTTCGGCGGAACTCGAAACGGTATGGTCTGTCACTGGCCTGCAGGGATCAAGTCCAAGGGGCAAGTCCGCGACCAATTTCATCACGTCGTGGATCTTGCACCAACCGTTTTTGAAGCCGCTAAAGTACCTGCCCCCAAAGAAGTCAACGGTGTTAAGCAGCTTCCGATCGAAGGTGTTAGCATGGCTTACAGCTTCGATGCGCCAGAGGCACCCGATCGACGCAAGACGCAGTACTTCGAGATAGCCGGCAACCGCGCCGTTTACCATGACGGTTGGTTCGCAGGGACGATCCACAAGGCACCTTGGGAGGCCATGCCTCGTCATCCCCTTACCGACGACGTTTGGGAACTTTACCATGTCGAAAACGACTTTAGCATGAGCAAAAACCTAGCGGCTGAAAACCCTCAAAAGCTCGCCGAGCTGCAAGCGTTATTCACCAAGGAGGCTATCGAGCATAAGGTTTTGCCGATCGATGATCGAACCATCGAGAGGTTTGATCCTAAAGTTGCAGGCCGACCGGATTTGATGGATGGCAAAACCAAACTGACCGTTTACCCCGGCATGGTTTATATGTCCGAGAACGCTTTCATCAACGTCAAGAACACATCGGTTGACCTTGTCGCGGACTTGGAAGTCAAAGGGGACAAGAACCATGGCGTGCTCCTGGCTCAGGGCGGTCGCTTCGGCGGTTGGGCTCTATGGGTCGATCACGGAAAACCAATCTACACCTACAATTTTCTCGGCCTGGAAGTCTTCCGCGTATCAGGAAACCAAGCCATGAGCGATGGCAAGCATACGATCAAGATGGCCTTCGACTACGATAAGACAACCGCCGCTGGCGGTCGCGGAGCGGGTGGGAAAGCCACGCTCTATCTCGATGGCAAGATGATCGGTGAAGGTACCATATCCAAGACGCACGCGAACACTTTTTCGCTCGACGATACGGCAGATACCGGAATCGATACCGGTACACCAGTCGATGAAGGATACGGCGAAGGCCGAAAAAACAGCTTCAATGGTGTCTTAAAGAAAGTCTCTATCGAGCTGCGTTGAAAATTGCAAATCGTTCATCCAAATAGGATCGACAAATTATTTGCTCTTGAGCTGTGGGATCGCGGCTCAAGAGAGTACGGAAAAGCTCACCGCCGGTCGGTCGATTTGGCCGTATTCAGCGGGGACAGTCCCTATTCAGCTTCAGCGGGGACAGTCCCTGAGTTGGAAGCACATGGATCGCTAGCATTCCTCGAACGTCTGCGCGGGGGCGATCCCCAGCATTGTTCAATTATCGGGCCACGGTCCTTCAACGCCTAATCTGTTGAATATCCGAAAATCGATGGAGCTTATCCTCCCCAGCACCCGAATTGACCCTTAGTAATATGCACTCCTTAAGCCTATTTTGTTGGGATATATGCTAGCTGTCTCATAGCGTAGCATCGTTTAGGGTTCTTGGTTGAAACGACAGGGATTCGAAGATTTGAAAAGGTGTACAACGCCATGTTTGAGAATCGCAGTAGACTTGCACTGGGGCTGACTTGTGTCTTCGCTGTCGGAATCGGGTCTCCAGTCGATTTATATGCCCAGGGGCCTTTATCTTTACGTCCAACGCCACAGGAATCCTCGCCGACGACAAGTAGTGTCAGTCCTGGAACCAATAACCCTCTAACGCGAAATCCTTCTGCCTCGGCAGGCACAGGTCCTTCGATATCCTCAAGAAACCTTTTGAGAGGTTCCTCTCGGAGTGCTTCGTCCCGGGTTGCACGGGCTCCGAATATGTTCGGAGACACTCTTCCGCCATTGATCAGTTTCAGGACTCAAAGAGGACAGGGTAGCGCCGACGTTCCCACAGAGGTATACCAAGCACCGCTTGGGGGCGGAGGCAGTTATAACATTGCCGAGAACAATTCGGCGGTTCCTGTCGATCGCGTTTACTTCGTCTATAACGGGTTCTTCAACGCGATTTCGTCCTCGAATGGGTTTGGCCCCGCATCGACCCAATCGATCGATCTGCATCGCTACGTAGCCGGCCTGGAGAAAACTTTTTTCGATGGCAACATGTCGATCGATGTTCGCATGCCCTTACTCAGCGGATTCAATCTTAGCAATTCGATTTCGGAATCGGAACTTGGGAACGTTGGTAATTTGACGATGTTTCTTAAAGGACTCGTCTATGGGGATCAAGACCTCGCATTCTCGACGGGCCTTGGAATCGGACTTCCTACGGGAAGCGATTTGCAGACAAGAACTTCGGCACCTTTCGCCAATGAGTTTCTTACCGTTCGAAACCAGGGTGTGCGTTTGATTCCTTTTGTGGCCGGCACGATGTATCTTTCCGATCAATGGTTCATGCAATCTTTTGGTCAGATGAACTTTGCCGCATCGGGCAATGAGGTTGTTAATCAAAACGGACTTGTAGGGGTTTTCAACGAACAGAATCTATTGCAAACCGATATCGGTTTAGGCAGGTGGATTTGGCAAGACGACCAGCGACCCGTTGTTACAGGCTTAGCAGCAATCTTTGAACTACACTACACGACAACGATTCAGGACACTGACAGAATCCAGCTTGGAAACAGCTCATTCTTAGTCGGCGAATTATCCAACTCAGCGAACCGTCAGGATTTGTTGAATCTCACATCGGGGATTCAAGCTCAACTTGGATCTCTCTCCGCTCTTCGTGTCGGAGTCGTCGTGCCTCTGCGTGACACCCCTGATCGCGTTTTTGATTCCGAAGTCCAATTTTCGTTGAATCGCAAGTTCTAAATAGCTCCACGATTTATCTTGTGCGCCATTCCGGCATTGGCTTCGTATCGAAAATGCTCCTGTGCGGACTCCTACTCGAAGGGACGCGGATGTCGTCGATACACGGGCCAAATACAGGGGCTCGAGGTTCTTTATCCAGCCGTTCGCAAAAGATCGATGAGCACTTGGTTCATGCTGGTCAACGGCATTGACCACTATTGACGCCTCTGTCAGGACTCGTGTGCGGCCTAAGTAGCCGCTGTCCAGCCCCAAGCGTTAGGGTACGAATGCCAGTTCGTTGGAGTTAAGCAGGACCAATGCAAACTCTTCGAGCGTTCGACCTTCGTCCAAATAGGATCGACACATTAATTGCTCTTGAGCTGTCGGTTCGCGGCCCAAGAGAACACGGAAAAGCTCTTCGCTGTCTGTGTTGCGAGCAGACTGCTTGGCCGCAGACCACACCCAATCCGCATTGAGCATGGCTAAGGCTTGGGGTGCCACGATTGAGACATCCCGCCTAGCGCATGAGACGGTGTTCTCCGGTAAATCGAAAGTCTCCATCCAGGGGATTCGAACCGTGCGCTTTTGGATTAAATAAACACTGCGCACTGTTAACTGGCTCTCAGGTGATGGATACCAACCCTTGGTCTTTGTCTCATTGTCGTCCAAAACCGCCGGATTGGCTTGCAGAACATCTTCGCTCACCGGTGGCCAAACCGGCGGCCCACCGTTGCGATGTTGCAACTCTCCGGTGACTTGCAGTAACACATCTCGCATCTGCTCGGCACTGAGTCTCCGAAGTTTCCTCCAAGTTCCGACTTCAGCTCTGTATGCTCGCGAAGTGACGATGTATCGGATTAGGGATTTGATCGACCAATCATGCTCGACCAGATAGACCGCAAGATGATCGAGCAGTTCTCTTGATACGGGTGCCGATCCTGTGATCCCAAAGTCATTCGGCGTAGCAACCAAGCCTTGCCCAAAAAGATTTTGCCACACGCGGTTGACGATCACACGCGCCGTCCAAGGATTTTGCTTGCTGACGATCCACTTGGCCAACGCCAATCGCCGGCCAGTGGACTTGCTTGGGTTTGGTGCCTGTATATCTGGTGGATTTGGAAACAGAACGCTTGGGAATCCGGGTTGGACTTCTTCGAGTGGTTTTTGATGGTTGCCTTGGTCGAGCACGTGGATCGCGTCGATATGTTGGATGTCATCGCTTGCCAATAAACCTGTGAGCTTCGTACGCTTTTGGGCGAGGAGTTGGTCGATCCGCTCTTGCTTGGCCTTTTGATCCGCCGCATCGATGCTGGCCTGAATTGGTTCGATCATCCGATCTATTTTTTGGTTGTGTTCGTCAATAAGTCTTTGCTCGGGTTCGAGCAAGATCGACGTCGATTCATCGAATGCAGTCGCAGCAAAGAAGGCCCTAAAGCGATAATGGTCCTGTTGGCTCAGTGGATCGGTCTTGTGATGATGGCATCTACAACACGATAGGGTTAGACCCAAAAAGGCGGCTCCAGTCGTCTCGGTCAGATCGGTTAAGACCTCAGAGCGAGCCCGATCCTGTTCGTTAAAGAGCTTGGCCGCATTGTCAAAAGGACCAAGTCTTAGATATCCCGTCGCAAGCAATTGATCGAGCTGGGATTGTGTTGCTGCGGGACCTTCGAGCAACTCATCTCCGGCCAGTTGCCAAAGAACAAACTGATCGTAGGGTAAGTCTTCATTGAAGGCTCTGATAACAAAATCACGGTATCGCCAAGCTTCTTTCCGATACTCGTCCCAATCAAAGCCGTTGCTGTCGCTGTAGCGTACGGTGTCGAGCCAAAACCGAGCCCAATGCTCTCCGAACCGTGGATCGCTTAATAATCCATCGATCTGTTTGTCGATCGCTTCCGGAGACTGATCCTCCATGAAACTCTTGATTTGCTTGTAGGAAGCTCTCAGTCCGATGAGATCCAAACTCAGTCGCTGAAGGAGTTTCTCCTTGGTGGCTTGCACTGAAACCTCGGATGCGTCGGCAGCAGAGCCATTGGACAAAAGCAGATCGATCGGGTGCTCGAAGCCTTGGGCTGCTTGTGGGTCGATCGTTGGGGCTTGGATCGGTTGCAAGGACCATAGATCGAGCCGCTCGCCTGCAAACAATTCAGCGATCGGATTGGTGGGGTCCTGCAATGCCGATCCGATGGTTTTCGGTTTGTCGTCTTGTGCGAATAAACTTATGGAGCAAACAAGGGTGATCAACGTGTATACGAGTATTCGTTTCACCGTTCCAATGGGTTTGATGGTTTGGCTTAGGCTCATAGGAGAATATCCATCAGCGGTTTTGCCGAACCTGCGACACCCGTGATTCGCTCATCGCGACCGCTGACTTCAAACGATAATCGTTCGAAGTCTAGCCCCAGGGCCGTGAGGATTGTGGCGTGCAAGTCGCGGAATTGGACTGGCCGCTCGGTAGCCATTAAACCGATTTCGTCGGTCGAACCTATTCGGAGTCCTTTGCGGATACCGCCACCGGCCATCCATACGGTAAATCCGGCTGCGTTGTGTTGTCGGCCCAAGTCCCCTTGCTTCATCGGAGTGCGACCAAACTCGCTGGCCCAGATCACCAGTGTGGAGTCCAAAAGTCCGCGTTGCCGAAGATCTGCAAGGAGACCTGCAACTCCGACATCCGTCCACTTGGCCCGTGGTTTATGATTCTCGACCAATTTCGAGTGCGCGTCCCAACCGTCTTTATCGGGCATGTCGTAGAGTTGCACGAAACGTACACCTTTTTCGACAAGTCTGCGGGCCAGCAAGCATTTTCGAGAAAAACTCTGGGTGCGAACATCGGGATCATCTAGACCGTAAAGTTGATGAATGTGTTGTGGTTCGTCTTCGAGCCGACCAACTTGCATGGCTGAAGCTTGCATGCGGTAGGCCAGTTCGTAAGTGGCGATACGAGCATCGAGCTGGGATGTTTCTGAGTGGAGCTCCTCGTATTGGCTACGGTGGATCCGATTGAGTTTTTCGAGCAATTCGAGGGATTGCGTTTGACCCGAGGCGAATTCCGGTTGGGGAACGAGGTGATGCAATGGGGGACCTGAAGATCGAAATCGAGTCGGTTGGAAGGCTGGAGGAAGAAACCCGTTGGTGTAGTTGGCCGAACCTCCCAAGGGACCGGCGTCGAAGAGAACGACGTAGCCCGGTAGATCTTCAGATTCACTTCCCAGACCATAGGTGACCCAGGATCCTAAACTTGCTTTTCCGGCGCGGACATCACCTGTGTGGAGTTGGTAGCTTGCGGGTGCATGATTGTTGCTATCGGCTTGCATCGAGTGGATGAAGCATAGTTCGTCGACATGCTTGGCGGTGTGGGGCATGAGTTCGCTGACCCACAACCCTGACTGGCCGTGTTGCTTGAAGGCAAAAGGGCTTTTAAGGATCAGATCATCGCAACCGTGAAAGACGTTGGCATGACGGGTGGCGTTGAGTGCTTCGCGGAATGAACTAGGAACGGGCTTTCCGTCGAGCTCTTCGAGCAGAGGTTTGTAATCGAAGGTATCGATTTGGGATGGGCCACCGACCATGAAAAGGAAAATCACCGATCGGGCGCGAGGCGCAAAGTGGGGTGATCGTACAGCGTAAGGCTTCTCTACAGGCGACTGAGCACGGAGCGAATTTTCAAGGGCACCACAGGCGAGCATCCCGAAACCACCCCCCAAAGAGCGCAGGAAATCCCTACGGGAACCTGGATAGCCGATTCCATTGAGGTTTTGATTGCAATTGCAGGGATCAAGTCGGATTCGCATTTCGGTTAGTTTACCCCACAAATCCATCGAGTACGAACGAAAATGGTCGCGCTCGGGTCTTTACGAGAGCTGTTTCCGGACCTTGCGGATCGCATACAATGGTTTGCGATGATTACCGAGTCAGACCTTGAGAGACCTACGATATCAACCAAGTGAGGAAACCGATGGAAGTTACCCGAAGAACTCTAGTTTGTTTAATGTTCGTTGTTTTTCTGACCCCGATGGCGGGAGCCCAGAACACACCTGCGGGAGATACCAAGGAGAAAAAATTGGAAAAAGCGACGTTTGGCGGCGGCTGTTTTTGGTGTACGGAGGCAGTGTTTCAAAGGGTCAAAGGAGTTCAAAAGGTTGTTTCCGGATATACGGGAGGTAAAGTCAAGAATCCGACTTACAAGCAGGTGTGTACCGGGACGACGGGTCATGCCGAGGTCATCCAGGTCGAGTTTGATCCTTCAGTTGTGTCTTTTGCCAAGTTGTTAGAGATCCATTGGAAGACGCATGATCCGACGACCCTGAATCGTCAGGGATATGATGAAGGGACTCAGTACCGTTCTGCGATTTTCTATGAGAACGAGGAGCAAAAGAGAGTTGCGCAGGAGTACAAGGACAAGCTCAACAAGGAGGTGTTTGATGGGAAGATCGTCACGGAGATCACTGCACTGGATGTGTTTTATCCAGCGGAAGATTACCATCAGAACTACTTCAACCTCAACACCAACCAGGGGTATTGTCGGGCGGTGATCGTACCGAAGCTCAAGAAGTTTGAGGAAGTCTTTTCGGACATCAAGAAGTAGCTCATCGCTGTGGCTGTTAAGCTACTTCGTCGCGACATATTAGGGGGTTAACGGCACGAATGGTTTTTCGGTGTACCAACGCTTCATGAGCTCGAGGTTCTTTTGGTACTCCGGCGAACGATTCCCCTTACCCCCCTCTAGATGATCCGCCCCAGCCTCCGCATCGTAGATCTCCGGACTCTCGATCTGGCCGTTGTCCCCAGTACGTTTCTGCCAATCGATGAGTCGGCCTCGGAGTTCCGCTAACTGCGATCCATAGGCGGCGTCTTTGGCTAAGTTATTCAGCTCATCGGGATCTTTCTCAAGATCGTAAAGCTCTTCGATCTCTCGCGTCTGGGCCATGATCAACGATTGGGCGGCATTGAGCTTGCCTTGTGCATGCCATTGTCTAATGGCTTGAACAATCGCCTTGGAGTCTTTGTAGTTGTTTGGCTGCAGATACGGTCGGCTGGGAAACCCGTTGCGTATGTATTTGTATTTGTCTGTTCTGACGCTTCGGATCCAATCGACTGTTTCGTCAGCCCTATCGCGGGCCGCAAAGACCGCTTCACGGGGCTTGTAACTCGATCCGAAAATGTCTTGCGAATTCATCCGCCCAGGCTTTGCAATCCCGGCCATCGCCAAGCTTGTTGCCGCCAAATCGATATGCTCGACAAGATCCTCTCGCACCTTACCGGTTGGAACTTTTGGCCCTGCGATCACAAGCGGTACATGGATCCCACCGTCGTAGAGAAACTGCTTGTTTCGCACATGGCTGATCCCATGGTCGGTCATGAAAAAGACGACCGTGTTGTCCAGTTCCCCGGATTGCTTGAGCCGATCGACGATCGTTCCTAATTGATAGTCGGTGTAACGTACGCAATCGAGGTACTGCGCCCAATCCTCGCGGATCACGGGATGCTCTGGCAAATAGGCTGGTAACTTGACAGCTTCGCTGGAGGTGATGCTCCCTAACTCTTTGAGGACGCGAGTTGGCCAAGCTTCCTTGGGGGCTTGGCCCCGAAACTTGCCACCATTCAACTGGATCTGAACGAAGAAGGGTTGGTTTGGTTTCTTGAGTGTCCAGTGATTCTTGTCGTAGCATTTCTCTGGCTTCCATTCAAAGTTGTAATCGGTCTTAGCGATCGGAACCTCGGGGTTCTTTTTGAGCTCAGCAGCATCTTTAAGGAAATGCTCCCAGGTGAGGTTGTTAACGTGGTATCCGGCTTGCTTGAACAGTTCGGGTACCAAAGGCGTATCGTGAGGCAGATAGATCGGATGCCCCGGCACACTGGAGCGATGGTTCTGAAGACCATGAGCGGTTTGGTAATTGCCGGTGATCAGCGCCGAGCGTGAAATGCTGCAGATCGGAGCCGTGACGAAGGCTTTGCTAAAGCGTGTGCCACGGCTTGCAAGCGCATCGACGTTAGGAGTGGCGATCGTCTTTTCGCCATAACATCCAAAGTGGGCCGACATGTCTTCGACAATCACCCAAAGAATGTTTGGCCTTTTGACAGCAGGAGCATTCGAAGTTGGATCGGGAAACTGCTGCCGATATTTCACTTTGAAAGGATTTTCGGCCACTGGAATCGCTTGTTCGTTGACCAGATAGGGTTGCACGGCAGTCCACCAGGATTCGAACTCCTTTGAAAGCATCGCGACGATTTCGGGCTGATCGCTTGCGATGTTTTTGGATTGCCCTGGATCGGCGATCACATCGTAGAGTTGCCAATCAGGATTCTTTGAGCCTTGGGGGCTGACCAAGGTGTATCTGGTGTTTCGCACGGCGGCTTGTCGATATTTTTGGGTGTCGGGTTTATCCCCTTTTGCCCAGCGACCAAAGTGGGTCATCAGGAATCGGTCTTCCCAGGGCGATTGCGGGTTCTGCAAGAGCGGCAGAAGATTTCGCCCGTGAGCCTGCTTGTTTGCTACTTCGTTTAGTTCCACTCCTGCGAGCGCAGCGAGTGTACGGAACAGATCGATGTGGGCCGTGAGTGCTTGAGATTCGCCCGGTGTGATCGATTTAGGCCAACGCCAAAAGGAGTTTGCACGGGTTCCACCGAGCCAAGCCGTACCCTTAGCACCTCGCATCTGAGCGTTGTACCGCTGGGTGCCGATCGCCGAGCCGTTGTCGTTCATGAAGATCACCAGCGTGTTGTCGGCGATTCCTAATGCATCGAGATGGTCGAGCGTCTTGCCTACGTTCGCGTCGATGTTCTCGATCATCCCGTAGAAGTTTTTGAGTTTGTCGTCGACATCCAGGGATGCAAACCGAGCAGCATCCTCGGGCTTGGCGTTGTAGGGATCGTGCGGTGCGTTGGTTGCAAGCCAACAGAAAAAGGGTTGTTTGCTTGGTTGAGCTTGGGTCGATGCGATGAAATTTTGGGCTCGATCAAAGAACACATCGGTGCAGTAGCCTTGGGTCTTTTCAAAGACACCGTTGTGGGAAATGGTGGGATTGAAGTAGCTGTTGCCAGGTGCATCGCCACAGCTACCTGGGAACGTTTGCCCGATACCACCGCCACCGTGGATGAACGATTCGTCGAAGCCACGTTGGTTAGGTTGATAGGGGTCTTGGTCCCCCAAGTGCCATTTGCCAAATGCACCGGTGCGGTATCCGGCTTGCTGGAGGACTTGAGCGATCGTGACGGCATCGAGGGTAAGTCGTTCGCGTTCGAGGATCGTATGGGTTACGCCGTTGAAGAATTCATGCCGACCGGTCATTAATGCCGAGCGAGTCGGAGAGCAGGTTGGAGAGACGAAGAAGTTTTTAAAGCTACGGCCTTCGCGTTCGAGACGATCAAGATTCGGAGTCTTTAGGTTTGGGTGGCCGTGTCCAGAGGTGTCTCCAAATCCTTGGTCGTCGGTGAGAATCACCAGGATGTTCGGTTTGGAACCAGCCAGGGGAGAGCCGCTTGTTTGAGCAAAGACCCGACATGGCAGGACCTGGATCGCAAAGGAAACGAGTAATCCTGCGGTCAAGCGAAAGAATTGGGTTGAGGAATGCATGGTTGACTACAACAGAGGATTGCGTGGACGGTGGGGAATTTGCGACAAATCACTAGGGGAATCTTACTCTAGGTTTCGGGGCGTTGCGATCAGCGTGATCGGGCTATGGGGTGAAGATTTATGGCTGGTCGATTGAGTTTCCAGAGATTCTAGTTAGAGTGGCTTGATCAAAACGGCCTGCTAAACCACTGAAACTAGCCATTGAACCGATGAGCAACCCAGACTCTGCCGATCCCAGCGTCCAAATTGACCAACAAACCGAGGAGACTCCCAAATTGGAGTTAGCCCGACTGGGCAACACCACACAGTGCCCGATCTGCGGTAGCGATGTTCATGCGGATGCTTATCATTGCACCAAGTGTCGAAGTTTTTTCTGCTACCATTGCCGAGCCCATTTGAGTGCCGACGATGCGATTTTGCAATGTGCCAATCAGGATTGTGGGTACTACGGCAAATGGGTCTGTGCGGTATGCAATCCGGTATCCAAGAAGCAAGAACAGCCTTTGGAATATCTTGAACCCGTCGATGGGTATTGGCCAGCTTGGCTCATCGCATCGCTGGTGCTAAGTTTGATATCTCTTTGGTACTTGGGTTGGAAGTCTGCGCTGATTGTTTTTGTAGGATTGTATGCCGGGCTTGGATATGTCCTACATTCGATGGACTTTAACATCTTTGGCAAGCAGCGGAGAGTGACGATGGATCGATCGACGGAGGAGCATAGGTGCATCTGTTGTTCTAAGCCTGCCAAGAGTACTGGTCTGCGGCAACGGGCCGGGTGATCGCAACATGGCAAAGTTTTTGATCAATCATTTAGAGGGAATGAATTACGTTGAGATCCATCTGAACCAAGAGATGGTTCGGTGCGAATCCGGAGCGCTCAATTACTTGATCGGCAATATCCGAATCCATTCCCAGTTGATCCCTTCGATCGGTAGCCTTGTGTCGTCTTGGATGTCGGGAGAGTCGGTCTACAGGCCTACGTACACTGGCTCTGGAGTCATCACACTAGAGTCGTCCTTGGGCGGATTTCACGTTCTAGAGCTACAAGGCCAATCGTGGATCTTAGAAAAGGGGGCTTATTGGGCTAGCGAAGGCTCTGTCGATTTAAAGTTTTTCAAGGAGCGATTATTGACATCCCTTTGGGCTGGAGAAGGACTTGTTTATTTGCAAAGCCAGGTCAGTGGTGAGGGCAAGGTGGTCGTTACGACCAAAGGTCCGGTCGAGGAGATCGATTTGGCCGAGGATCAGGAAGTCGTCGTCGATGGGGAGTGTGTCATCGGTCGGATGGCGAGTGTGAGATTCTCGATGCGACGACCGACGGAGAACTTTTTGGGTCGATTCACTGCGGGCGAGCCCATCGTTAGGGTATACCGAGGTCCTGGAAAGCTCCTGCTAAATCCGACCTTCTACTGGCGGTATTACATGGCTCAGCGTCGCCAAGCCTAGTGTGACGGTTTATCTTGGGTGGTCTGGGTAAGCTTTGCCGTTTATGCCTGGAAAATGTTTTATTCCTGGCGTGCGGATCGTGCAGAGTTCATGGGCTCTAGTCCGATAGGACGAACTAGGTGTGCTGGCCTGATGGGTTGAGCCCAAGTGGGGTTTTGCCTATTGCTAGCATCGGCGTGTCTCGAAGTGACCAGGGGATACCATGGTAAGGTTATCGCGGAAGACGTTGCGTGAATGGATTCTAAGAGGTTGCTTGGGAAGCGTCGTGCTGACGGGTTGCCATCCGGTGGATCGCTATCATGCTTGGCGTGATTCCAAGAATGTTTCTTATTACCAGGACTTTATCACGCGGATCGAGGAACCTGTTCCATCGAGTTGCACATTGACACAGATTCCAGAGTCGCTCAATCCGTTTGCGATTGAGAATCCGGCGGAGTTGCCGGCGATGGAATTGAGTTTGCAAGACGCGATTCAGATGGCTTTGCAAAACAGCGAGGTTCTGAGAAATCTCGGTGGTACGGTGGTCACGGCTCCGCAGGGATCGCCCACACAGATCGATCCGGCTCTAACGGACTTGAATCCTTTGGGTGGAACGCAAGCGGCCTTAGCGGCCTTTGATGCTTCGGTTTCATCGCAGCTGTTTTGGCAGAAGAACGACTTACCCCAAAACTTCTCCCCGCAGGGCTTACCGCCTGAGATCGCTGATTTGTTGGGAGTCTTTGCATTCAATCAAACGCTTGGGACGAACATCAATCAGATCCAAAAGCGGACCGCAACGGGTGCGACGTTTGCCTTGCGTAGCAATATCGTTTACGACCGCAACAACCGGCCGAACCGAAAGTACGAGAGTGACTTTAGTGGATTTTTGGAGGCAGAATACCGTCAGCCTTTGATGCAGGGGGCTGGAACGACTTACAACCGCATTGCTGGACCTAATGGTGTGATTGGGCAGTACAACGGCGTGCTCATTGCACGTATCAACACCGATATCTCGCTGGCGGATTTCGAGAACGGCGTGGTTCGACTCATCAACGACGTCGAGACAGCTTATTGGGAGTTGTATTTCGCTTATCGTGCCTTGGAGGCTCAGATCTCTGGACGCGAGAATGCGCTTCGCACATGGCAGCGGATTCGCGAATTGCAGAAGGTAGGTTATCGAGGAGGTGAGGCCGATGCGGAGGCACAAGCTCGTTCGAACTACTATTTGTTTGCATCGCAATTGAACGACGCTTTGTCGGGCACCAACGGTTTGTACGCTGCAGAGCAGAGACTTCGGTACATGATTGGAATCCAGGCGACCGACGGCAGGCTGCTCAAGCCCGTCGATGATCCTATCCAAGCCGAGGTGATGTTTGATTGGCAAGCGTCGCTTGCCGACGCGACGAACCGACGCGTCGAGGTTCGCCGTCAAGAGTGGACGATCAAGCGGCGGGAGTTGGAACTCATCGCAGCAAGGCTCAATAAACGACCTCGTTTTGATGCATTGACTCGCTATCGCTATCGAGGGCTTGGGGATCATTTGTTCGGTGCGCGAAATCCGAACGAACCGACCGATAGTTTCTTTGCAAACCTTGGCACTGGGGAATATCAAGAGTGGCAAGGCGGCTTTGAATGGTCTTATAACGTGGGTCTGAGGCAAGCGTCGGCGGCGGTGCGGCATGCCCAGTTGAATTTGGCGCGCGAAGTGGCTGTTCTTAGAGAGCAGCAACTGCGAATCTCTCACGATTTGAGCAATGCGGCACGTCAGATCTCGCGTAGTTATGAGCAGATGCAGATCAATTACAACCGGATTGAGGCAGACAAGTTGCAGGTTGAGGTGCTTCGCAATCGCTACGAAAAGGGTTTGATCAATATCAACTTCCTGCTCCAGGCCCAGCAGCAGCTTGCAAATAGCACCAGTTCCTTTTTCCGATCGCTGGTCGATTACAACTTGGCGATTCGCGACTTCCATCGCGAGAAGGGATCGTTGCTGAACTACAACCAAGTTTCACTATCGGAAGAACCTCTCAATGGATCGATGCTCTCGGGGGCTTATGAGCAAGGGCGATACTTTACGCCCAGGGACAACCCAGAGGAAGTGATCGTTCGAGATCGGATCAGCGCTGGTGGGTTCGACCCGACTAGCGTTGGGACTCCAGCGATGGGCTCGGTTGGTTCCCCAGAGGCTTTGCCAGCCGTCGAGATGGTACAGCCATCGGCACCTGCTCCGGAGATTCCCAGCAAGATACCTTTGGAAGTTAAGCCGATTGAGCCAACGCTCGAGTCATTATCGAAATAGCAATTCGATCGCTTACGTATCGAGTTCGACTCGCCAATAACCTCTAGGCGTTTTCGAGACTTGTAGAGGACAGTCGTATAAGGCTGAGAGTCTTTCGGGTTTGAAGGCAGCCTCGGTCTTGCCATCGAAAGCGATCGTACCTCGATGGAGCAAGATCGAATGTTCGATGCATGGAAGAACTTCGCTCAGTTGGTGGGTAACGAGGATCAGGGTCGTGTCATTGAGGGCGATCTTTTCAAGGTATTCAAGAAGTTGGCGTTGTGCGCGGAGGTCGAGTCCGGCTGTAGGTTCGTCGAGCACCAGAGCCTTTGGGCGATGAGCGATCGCGCGTGCAAGTAGAGTTCTGCGACGCTCGCCGGTCGACATGGTTCCTAGAGTCCTGTTTGCTATGGGGGTGATACCCATGAGCTCTATGGCTGCATTGGCCGATTGAAGCATCGACTCGGTGATCTTTTCAGGGTCGGTTTCCAATTCGCTCGAGAAAAAACCTGTCAGGACTGCCTCGTGGGCGGTGAGTCTTCCAGAGCGACCGGCATGGAAATGCTGATCGATCTCGCCGCTGACAAATCCCAATTGGGTGCGTAGATCCCAAACGTTCCATTCGCTTTGGCCAAAGATGCGAACAACACCGGATTGTCCCTCGATGCAGGAGGGGTAGAGGTTTCGCATCAGGAGTTTGAGCAGAGTGGATTTCCCGGAGCCATTTGGTCCAAGGATAGCGGAATGCTGGCCTTGGGAAATCGCAAGCGAGATGCGATTTAGCAGGGTGTTGTTTCCTCGGACGACCGAGACGTCTTGGATATCGAGGATCTTAGGCTTGGTCATTGGATCGCTAGGGTTGGTTTGCATCGACGGAGGATTTTAGACTAAAAAATCGGATTGGTTGATGCCGAATCGATTAGAATTGTCTTACACGGCCTGGAGTCAACTATCTTTGTTGGATTGGCAATGAGCAACGAACCGTCAGGGGACTCGGCTGGGCAGTCCAGCAATGATCCATCGAAAGAGCGCAAGAAACCCTCTGAGGTGACGCGCGCGATGGACTTGGACGACCAGACCCAAAGGCCCTGGGCCATCGAGGAGGAGTTCGAGTTCGAGTTGAGTTCCAATACCTTGGAGGATCCTAACGAGCCTCGCGAACGTCGAGCACCGGTTCTGGGCGAGTACATCATCTTGGATCGATTGGGTGCTGGCGGGATGGGGCAAGTTTACCGAGCGCGGCATCGGACGATGGATCGTGAGGTGGCCGTGAAGGTTCTTCCGAGACGATTGTCCGCCGATGCGATTGCTGTGGAGCGTTTCTACGCGGAGGTACGAGCTCAGGGCAAGTTGATGCATCCGAACATTGTTACGGCGTTTGATGCAGGTTGCCATCGCACTCGGAAAAACACGGTTCATTATCTTGTTATGGAGTTGATCCAGGGGGAGTCTTTATCGCATCGAGTGAATATCCAGGGGCCACTCAGCGGTGCCGATGCCTTGAAGATTATCGAACAAGCTGCGGTGGCTTTGGAGTATGCCCATGGCATGGGGATTGTCCATCGAGACATCAAGCCTGGCAACATGATGCTTACGCATCAAGGGATGCTCAAGATCCTTGATTTCGGGTTGGCGGTTTTGCGGGATATTGGAGGAGGTGGGGATCCGACCAAGAGTCAGTTGGTAGGGACCGTCGAGTACATGTCGCCCGAGCAGATCAACACGCCGGATCTTGTCGATCATCGCACTGATTTGTATTCGTTGGGGGCGACATTTTTCTATTTGCTTATCGGCAGACCGATGTTTAGCGGTGAATTGATGCAGACGGCACTTGCGCATTTGCGTCGCACACCGCCGGCCCTTTACGAACTTCGCAGCGACTTGGATTTGCGGATCGATTCGGTTTTCCAATGGCTGGTGGCCAAGGATGTCGTGGACCGTTGTCCTTCGGCGCGTCATTTGCTTGAGAAGCTTTACGAGTTGCAGTTGCTTGAGCGACCGGGACCCACTCTTGCGGGTCGCAAGAGCGATTTTCGCGACGGGCTGCTTCGCGAGAGGCCGACGAGTATCGGGCAAGGGACATCGACTTCGCGAAAATCCTTTGGTCCTTTTGGGATCGATTTAGGGATGATCCATTCGAGGTGCAGTTACGTCAACAGCGAGTTCAAAATCGAGCAAGTTCCTCTCGATGGTGATCTTCCAGAGTTGCGAAACATGTTGTTTAGCGATCAAGGCTTGGTGCGGATCGGTTCGGATGCAGCTCAGGAGCGAGTCGCACACCCAGAGCAGATCTTCTATGGCATCCAGCGATGGTATGGTTTGCCTCTCTTAGAGAAGCCCTTTGGAGGTAGGCGGGTACCCCCTGAGGTGCTCGTCGCGAGCATTCTTCATCAGATCGTGACCAAGACGCGGCGCAAGTACCCGAGTGCCTCGCATGCGGTGGTGACGGTGCCTGGATGCTACGATCAGATGCATCGTCACAGTACCAAAATCGCTTGCAATATCGCAGGTTTAGAGGTGCTTCAGTTGCTCGATAAACCCTTAGCGGCAGCTTTGGCGCATTGCGAGATCGAAGCTCGATTAGCCCAAGCGCGTGGGGACACCGACTACCAAAAGAAAATACTTGTGGTCATGCTCTCGGGTAGTGCGTGCGAAGCCTCGGTTGTCCAATCGACCACCACTCGGGTCGAGACCCTCGGATCGGTGGGGGATTGGCGGCGAGGGACGGTACGTTGGCATGATGTGGCGACCAAGCGGCTTGCGGGAATCATCGAGAAGAAGCACGGGATCAGCGCAAGGGAAAATCTGGGACTTGCATCGCAACTTCAACGGACCATGGAACGTGCTTTTGAACGGCTTAGGCATGCCCAAAAAGTTCCCTTTATCATTGAACTTCAGAAGGGGAAATACGAAGACAGCATTGAGCGGGATCGGATCGTCGAGTGGGTTGACGATTTGGTTCTCGATTGCGAGCACTTTGCCAAGGAAGCTTTATCGAGGGCTAGTGTTGATGGCCGTCAGATCGAGACATTGATTCTCATTGGTGACATTCGATGGCTACCGTTGGTACAGAGTCGCATCACGGCCTTGGTTGATCCGAAGGCCAAGGTCATTTCGATGGGATCGACGGATCTTGCCAGGGGTGCGGCGGTTCAAGCTCGGCATTTGATGCCCCCATTGGATTCCAAAAATCCGCTTGCCTACGGTGCTTCGAGTTACGACTTTGGATTGATCATTCAGGAACCCGATGGGAATGTTCATCCTCCCAAGGTGCTTATCGCCAAGGACACTCCGCTGGGGAGTCAGATCAGCCGTACGTTGCGATTTACGAGGGAAGGTAGAAAGCAGCCAACTTTGCAATTCATCGAGGGAACAAGGTTTGGAAACTTGAATTGGAATCGGCTAGCGAGCATCGATCTTCAGACTTGCTTCCAAGAACGCAAGGAGGCAGACCCTCTGCAATTGAGCTTGGAAACCGACCTCAATGGCATGCTCAACAGCACGATCACTTGGTTGGCAGGGAATAAGCAATTGTCGGTACCACCTCTTGGAGTACCTACGATGGACGCCGTCTCGATGAGGCATTGGAGGGATTGGCTTGAATCGCTCATGCTATCGAGTCGAGAGTCTCACCCATCGGTCTGATCGAGTGCTTGGCGAAAGACCTCGCACCATTGCTTAGCGGCATCGGACCAGGTTCTTTGTTTCATTCTTTCGAAGCCTGCGAGTTGATCGGCTAGCCTTACGTCGCGATTCGCTTCTAGTTTATCAACCGCTTGCACAAAACTATCTGAGCAATGAGGATCAAAAAACAGATCTTCATCGTTCATTGCCGAGAGTTGTTCTCGAAGCGACGGGATATCGGAGCAAAGAATGGGGCAACCAAACGAAAGAGCTTCCATCAGAGGAAAAGAGCCTTGTTCGTAGAGGCTCGGGACAGCGGTAGCAAAGGCCTGTCGATAAAGGGCTTGCAGCTCGCTTCGCGGGACTTTGCCCAGCACGTGCACCCATGGTTCTATGTTTAAGTCGTTGATGAGTTTTTGGAGATTCTCTGGAGTGTTAGTGATTCCGGTAAAGACTAGATGATAAGGATCCTTGCGATCTCGGTTTAGGACTGCAAGTGCGCTCAGGAGAAGTGCGTGGTTCTTGTAACTGCGAAATGCAGCCGGGTACAGCAGGTACCGCTTCGTGGGAATCTGCTCGGGAATCGAAACGGATTGCTCGGCGCATCGGGCAAAGTCCCTTGGAACTGCCGGGCGAACCATACAAGTTTTGTTTGGAGACAACCCCAGTGTCCCATGCAGATCGTTTTCGAGGATGAAATCCGACATGCACGCGACGATTCGAGCTCGGCTTGTTACCTGATTGACTAGGCGTTTGAAAGCACCGAGTTTTTCCTCAGAGGAACCGTCGGAGAAGTGGTAGGTGACAAGATCGTGAACGATCACGACGGTTGGTTTGGTGAACTCTTGATCCAAACCCACGTAGGGTAAGAGCCAAAGATCGACTTGGTTGATCCATCCGGATTTGGAACGCTCAATGCGATGGCTCAGCCATCGATAGAGCATTCCTTTAAGCCCCGAATCGCGGAGGCTCTTTCCGGTCTGTTCGAGAGTTCGCCTGTCGGCTTGACGCAAATACTTCCAAGGTTTTCGGAGGTAGAAAGGGGGCTTAGTATTTCCAACGATCTGAACAATATCGGGGTTAAGTTGTTTGAGCGGTTCGAGAAGTTGTTCTTGCCCCTCTTTGGCGACCAGGACAACGCGCTCGATTGTGGGTTGTTCGATTAAACCTTGGACGAGGTTCGCTACGAAAACGCCGATGCCTTCGGACGGTTCGAGCGTGATTCCGTAGTCGCACCAAATCCCGAGCTTAATTCTCATGGTGCACTGGGGTTGAGAATCAGCCACTGGTCGCGTCCCCATCGATCGTTATCTCCGGCGACCAAAAACTCCGTGCTCAGCGAAGGTCGCTCACGCTGGATGCTCATAGCCCATGGGAGTTGCTCCCAAGGTACACTAGAGTCATTAACTAGCTCGGAAATCGGGATGGCCAGTTCGGCGTTCCAGGCTTCGTCGGTAGGCGAAAAAGCAATATACCATTGCGGATCCCAAATGGGGATATCGTTGCAACGGTCCAAGATCCCGCCTTGGGTATCCCAAGCAAACTCGAACCAAGTCGCGTAATCTCGATCGATATCGATTTTTATCGAGAAGTGTTCAAGCTGAGGATCCATTGAATCCCGTTTGGTTTTACTGTTGTGCCCAATCGGGTTTTTCTTTGAGCTTCCGTTTCTTTGGCTCGGCGAGGCACTGGCGGTAAGCTCCGAAGTGCGGCTCCGAGGCGAACTGACATGCAGATAGAGAAAGTCTTGGTCACGGCAGATTCGAACAATCGATGTTTCGGCTTGATCGGTCCATGCCGTTGAAAGCCGCATCGTCATGGCCTGAGTCCATAGCTCGGGCTCTGGGTTTCCATCCAAATGAGGTGGGCTCTTAATCCATGGGATTCTTGGGATCGGCAGTGAGCCTTCTGGCGGAGTATTGACGATGAGTTCCTGTTCATGGATTCCCGACCAATTGCCAAGTTGTGGGGAATAGGAGGGCCAGAACTCTCGTTCGGCCGAGGGATCGAGTTTCCCAGCACGCGTGTAGGAACTGGTTCGAAAACGCGAGGCGATCAGCCAAGCCCATGCGGGCTCTTGTTGCTTGGCTTTCCACTCCTGGGGCCATTCCCCAAGCTGCTTGGCGAACTCCTTTTCGGAAGCTCCTCGCGCGATAGGCGTAAGCCTTATCTGGCTGGAATACGTTGCGGGTTTGACCGCGGAGTTGTCGGCAGATGCAAAGGGAGAAGCGGCGCTGGCGACCTGCAATGGGGTGTTTGCACTGGGCTGATCTTCTTGTTTTCTTTTGGACAATTGCTCACGAATCATTCGATCGATTTCTGCAGAGCCGGTATAGGTCATCAGTTCCCGATAGACCATTTCCTGCTGTTCCTCTTTGGGATAGCGAGCCTGTATCATTTGCAGTGCGGTATACCAACGGTGCCAATTGCCCTGAACCCGAGACTCTTGAGAGACCATCCACAGCACGTCCAACGCCGACTCGGTGGACAAAGGTTTGATCAGTTCTCCGAGGGCTTCATCCCAAGCGTTTTCTCGATAGACTTGGCTGCCTCGGGTTTGCAGAAGTTCGGCAACTTTGGATCCCGAGCTTGCCGATGCCATGAGGGTAGCAAGCTTGACTTTCAGCAGAGGCTTGTCGCACAGCTTGGTATCACTTTTGACAACCAGTCCATCGAGCGGGTTGTTGATAGTCACTGACTTTTGGTCGACTAGTCGATATTGAGCTTTGCCGACTAGTGCCGCAGGAGGCTCACCTGCTTGGACTAAGCCATTTGCGCCATAGTAATAGCGAATGGGCTGTAACGGCTTGGCCAGCAACTGATTGCTTTTCTTGAGCAGCATCGAAGGTGATAACAAAAATCCACCGTTGGATTCGCTTCGCTGTATGATTCGCTGGACAGTCCATGCAGCAGGTTGATCTGCTCGGAGGCTCTTGGCAGGTACATAGGAGGGGTTGCCAGCCAGTTGAGCGGCTTGGGATACCAAGGCTCCGTTGGCGCTGCGGAGCATGTTCGGAGATGAAATGTCTTCGATCAGCAGAACATCTGGTCTGTGGAGCCTGATCTCCTGAACTATTTTGCGAAGAATCTGGTCATCGGATCTGTGATAATAGCTAAGGTCGTTGACATTAGAGCCCACCTGCAAATCGCTAACAGGATATCCTGGAAGGACTGAGACGTGGTCTAAGTGTGCTCGACTGGCTAGGCATTCGAGGGCTGAGTTGCGGTCGATCTGATGGTGCAACCTCTCGGTAAATCGTCGATCGTGGATCACCACTGCGGCCGAATGATGAAGACCTTCGTGGATGATATACCCAAGAGCATCCCATGGGATTGTCTGATCGGTGGCACTGAGACTTAAGCCCAAATACCGCTTGGCAGACGCGTGGGATTCCCGCCAAGACCGTCCTCCGTTTCTCGATTGCAGGATGTTCCCTAAACGCCCGCAGCCCATAAGCACTTGATCGTCCCACGCATCGATATCAAGCAAGACGGTTGTGGTTTGAGTGGAAAGTCTTTCCCAATTCGATCCGTGATCGTTTGAACTCCAGATAAGGTTGCCCGGTTTGCCGACCACCCATAACCGATCGGCCTTGCCGACCATCTGCAAGCAGTCGACTAATGGCGCGTCTTGAGCATCGATTGGGAGTTTGACCGACTGCCAATTCACTGCGTCTATGGAATGCCAAAGTTGGGCACCGTCACCACCGATCCACCAGCCTTGCGACTGCAACTTACAAAATCGCAAAGTGCGAAACTGATCGGTATCGATAGCAACAGAGCGAAATGCTACGCCATCGGGTGCAAAAAACACGCGGCTTGCGCGGTCGACGAGCAAGGTAGCCCCATCGTCTGAAACAGCCACCCCTTGGAGATGACCGCAAGGTATTCTTCGAGGACTCCAGCTTTTTCCTCCGTCGATCGACTCAAACAGAGAAGAAGCGAAGTGATCCGACCAATCGCCCCAAGCGACCCAATGACGCTGCTTGATACGCTGTAGACCGATTAGACGCGGCAGGCCAGGGATGACCAAGGGTGTCCAAGTTTTTCCATCATCTTGGGTGGTCAGTACGACCCCGATGCTTCGACCCGTTGCTGGTTGGAGTGTACCCCCGACAATCAAGCCGCTACGCTGCGGCATTGAGCCTGGGGCTGCTCCCAAGGATACCGGTTCATCCATGCCGATCGCGTAGTAATTCATTTCGCTACGGAGCGGTTGAAGACTCTTCCACTGCTTGCCTCCATCCTCGGTCAGCAGTATCGCCCCTGCATCCCCGACAGCAAATGCGCGATCGATCGAGAGCATCAGGCAATCGTGCAAAGTGGCATCAAGAACGCTGGCTTGGGGTTCGGTGCGTAAGAAGTCTTGGGCCAGGGAGCAACACGATAAAGCAGACCACAGTCCAAGTGTCCAGAGCCAAAGGACATGGTTGAGAGTCGATGATCTTTGATGTGTAATTGACCGGTCGGTTCTGTGCGCATCCATGCCCAGAAATGTCCCCTTTTTTCCCTCTTGCCCATCTTCACCCGGGCTGAGCAAGCCAGATCGTACAGGAAAAATCAGTTTGCGATCTAGAGCGGATTCTAAGACACAGGTTCCCCGAGCGTTTGTGGGTGAATTGCAAGATTCAATGCATTGAGAGCTAGCATTCGTTCACAGATTCACGGTTCGGATTATCAAGCGATTTGCTCGACTTCATAACCCTTACGGTATTGACGCTTGAGGAGTGCGTTACCTTGGTCCGCATACTGGCCGACAAAACGACCTGTCTTAGGATCGAGTTCCATCCAATGGCTCATGGCAATGGCTTGATCGGACGGATCGATTCCGTTGGCACTCAGGTGCTTGATCATCTGCTCGATGAGTTCTTGCCAGCCTGGGTGGCTTCGAGCCGACTCGACCTTTTCGCGAAGGTCGCTGTGATCGCCGGCTTGGAAGCAGATGTTGGCAAAGTTGCACCAGCCGGTCGAGTCGTGGCCGATTTGAACCTCGGCATTGAGCGTCTCTGGTTTTCGATTTCGGACTGCTTCGATGAAATTGGCTTGATGTCCTGAGCCGCTGTTGCCTTTGAACTCTTTGATGAGTTTGCCGTCGTTGTCGAAGGCTTTGGCAGAGCCGCGTTGACCTTCCAATCGGCCTGCTTGGCAGTAGACGACATAGCCACTACCGGGCCCAGGCATATCAGGGGACTTTTTGCCGTCGGTTTTATCGGGCAGGTTGCTCAGTCCGATCACCACTGGGATTCCGCCGGTATCGAAGGCAACGACGTGAACGTTTGGAGATTGCCCTGCATCGTTCCAGGCGAGCCGACCGCCGCCACCGAGGATGCGCCGTGGGACTTGCACCGAATCACGGAAAACGACATTTCTTACATCGTCAAGAACGTGGACGCCCCAGTTGCCCATTTCACCCGAACCGGTATTCCAGTCCCAGTGCCAATCGTAGTGCCAGGAGTTTCTAAAGACGGGTAAATCAGCGGCGGGCCCTAACCAAAGATCCCAGTCGATGTTGGGGTCTTTTGGAAGAGGTTCGCTACGTTTTCCGATCGGTCCTCGAACACCAAAGCGGTTGACTTGAACACGTTGGATATCGCCCAGAGCTTTTTGTTCGTGCAGAAATTTCTTGAGTTCCGTCTGCATCGGATCGGAGCGTTGCTGGGTTCCGACTTGGCAGATTCTTTGGTACTTTCGAGCAGCGGCGATTGTCTGGAGACCTTCCCATTGGGAATGGGACAATGGTTTTTCGACGTAGACATCCTTGCCCGCTTGCATGGCCCAAATGGATGCCAAGCAGTGCCAATGGTTGCAGGTTGCCACGACCATCGCATCGATGTTGGGGTCTTCGATGAGTCGTCTCAGGTCATTGGAGGTTTTAGCGTCGGGGAATCGGGTTTTGGCTTTGGCGACCCGATTCGCATCAGGATCGCAAAGGCCGACGATTTTGACGCCTGGGATTTTGGAGAAGCTTCCCATGAGTTCATTGGCACGACCACCGCAACTTAGGAAACCGACTCGGATTTCTTCGTTGGCCGACGCATAGGACTTGAGGGCTGGAGCTACGGCTAGTCCGGCTGCACTCGTGGCGCTGAGGGAAAGGAAACGCCGGCGAGCAAATTTAGATCGATGCACTTAGTGACTCACGTAGGGAAGAGGAGTTTGGAGGGATATCGCAAGAGCAACGCAAGCGACTTAGCTGATCGTACCGGCGGCAGCAAGGAATGTTTTCCAGGAGCTGTAGCGGGGGTCTTTGAGGGTCACGGAGATTCCGGGATTGGCCGTAGGACGCACCGGATCGTTTAGGAGTTTCATGCCGGCTTGGACAGGAGTTCGTCCTCCTTTTTTGCTGTTGCAACCAACGCATGAGCAAACAACGTTTTCCCAAGTTGTTTTGCCACCTTGGGAGCGAGGAACGACGTGATCGAGACTCAGTTGGCTCATGGGTCTAGCTTGGCCACAGTACTGGCAGCGGTGCGAGTCGCGAGCAAAGAGGGTCTTGCGGTTGAATCGGACGGTCGATTTCGGGACACGATCGTAGAGAACTAAGCGAACGATCCGGGGCACTTGCAGTTCGCGCGTAGGGGTCTTGATGTAGTCTTCACCTGGTTGTTTTTCCATCGAGTGCAGGTCGGACAGTTCGCACCAATTTTCGAAATCGTAATTGATGTACTGGTCGTCTTCGATGGTGATCACCTCAGCGCAACCCCGATACAACAGGGTCATCGCTCGGCGCACATCGACTACACGGATGGCCATGTAGAACCGGTTTAGTACCAACACACTGCAATCTAATGAAGAGCTGTCGCTCATCGGGTGTCCTCCCACAACGGATCGACCTGGGGTATGGTGAAAACCGCCATTGGCTGATGGATTTTAACCAATTTAGGGTGTGCAATCCAAGTCTCGGCGGATGATTTGCACCGGTTTGCTCCGGATTGGTCTATTGTAATCGGTTTTTTTTCCTGCTGGAAATCCTAAGAAATCTTCATCAAGAGGCCCTCAGGGCCACTCGATAGCGTGTAACGAATCGGGGTCACGCAGATACAATCAGAGGGGTTTGCTAAGCGAAATGCTGATGTTTGGTTTGTGGGGAACGGTTTGAGACGATGGTAAAGCCTTTGGTTTTTGTAATGGGTGCCGGGGGGCACGCCAAGATGGTCATCGAGGCACTTGTCTCGATGCACCAATACGAGCTCTATGGGTGCTTGGATACCGAGTGCACTGCCGAGAGCCTTTTGGGATTCCCAATCTTTCCGGAGAACTCGGAGACATTGGGGAGGTTGCTTGATGCCAAAGCCCACGCATTGGTTGCTCTAGGGGACAACAAGCTTCGCCAACGAGTGACACTGAAGCTTGAAGCCCTCGGCTTTTCCTTTGCCACTGCAATCGCGCAGAGTGCTTATGTATCCCCTTGGGCCCAGGTGGGTTCGGGCACGGTGATTATGCCCAAGGCGGTCGTTGGAGCATCGGCCAAGATTGGCCGGGGAGTTGTGCTCAATACGGCCAGTTCCGTCGATCACGACGTAAATATCGGAGACTTTGTGCACGTGGCACCGGGGTGTCATTTGGCAGGCAACGTTCAAGTCGATTCAGGAGCGATGCTTGGGATAGGCACATGCGTGATCCCCCAGCGGCACATTGGGGCTTGGGCCATCCTTGGAGCCAACTCGACGGTAGTCAGGGATGTTCCTGCCGGGACAACTTATATCGGCACACCTGCTAGGCAATTGTCGGCCGGAAACGGTCCAACTTGGGAACCGTAGACGGAGCATTGCGAATCTGATGGGTATATCGCGATCGGTATTTATCAAACGCTATCGGATGCAGATTGAATTGGCCAAGCATATGCCATGGATTTCCGCTCCTTCGACGGAGTCTGATTCGCTTCAATGGCTTTCATGGCATCCGAAACTTGTCCATCAGCATGCTCAGGTCAAGTGGGAGAGTTTTCGCCAAGAGATGGACGGAAATGTCTTCCCAAGTTTGGCTAGCCGCGAGGGTTGCCGGCAACTGATGCGAGAGCTATCGACCAAGAGCAACTTTGTACCAGAGACAACTTGGTTAGCAACTAGCAATGAGATGTTAGGCAAGGACAAGGGAGTCGGCACGATTCAAGGTTTGCGATCCGGGCCGGGACATGGAGCGATCCAGAACATCGGTGTTGTCGAGGCCTGGCGTGGTCGCGGGGTTGGCAAAGAACTTATTCGCCGCGCGCTGCGGGGCTTTTACTTAACAGGCTGCCGGATGGTGACCCTGGAGGTCACGACGCACAACTTTCGGGCCATCGAGCTTTACGAATCGGTCGGCTTTACGACCATAGAGACGCTCTACAAGTACAGCCTCGGTGGATAAAGCATCGTCACATTGCGACGGTTTATCCACCGAGCTTAAAGAGTCTACGAATCGATTTGGCTAACGATTCGCGATGATCCTCATGAGGCGCTTCACGGAGCGATTGCAGTGGTCCATGGAGTAGTTTGTTAATGACTCGATCGACCGCCTGATGGATTTCCTGTTGCACTTGAGGACTTAGTTCTTGCAAAGCCTGTTTTCCAAAGAGTCTTTGCAATTCGGAATCCCGAATCGCCAAGGCTTGATCTTTCAAGGCTCGAATGGTGTCGGAGGATTGCCTCAGATCCCAGTCGGCCATGAGTCGCTGGACTTCTTCCTCGATGATTTTTCTGGCTTTGGGGAGTTGCTGCTTGCGGAAAGTTTCATTGCGTTGGCAGACGCTTTGGAGATCATCGACCGAATAGAGGTACACACTCGGGAGCCTTCCGATCGAGGCTTCAAAGTCACGCGGAACAGCAAGATCGAGAATGAGCAGATTGCCTCGATTACGTTTGGCTAGGATGGATCGCATGCGGGCCTCGGTGACGATCGGTTCGACCGCACCGGTGGTACTGACGACCAAGTCGGCCTCGACCAAGAGTCCATCTAAGGATTCCCAAGGTTGGGCTTTGAGTTGGTACTCTTGAGCGACTGTTTTCGCGCGTTCGAAGGATCGATTGATGATGTCGATGTTCTTAGCGTTTGCATCGATCAAGTACTGGAGGGTTTCGACCCCCATTTCGCCACTACCGATGACGACGATCCTCTTGTCATCGAAGCGTTCGTAGAACTCTGAGGCTACTTCGCTGACCGCAACGCTCGGAACACTTACTCGCCTGCGGTGGATTTCTGTTTCGCTGGTGACTCTTTTGGAGACTTGGTTGGCATGCTGAAAGAGCGAATGCATCACCGAACCGGCGGATCCTTCGAGTTTGGATCGATCGTAAGCGTCTCTGACCTGTGCGGGAATCTGAGATTCACCGACCACGAGCGAATCGATACTGCTGACAACGCTAAAGAGGTGTTCGATGGCTAGCCGATCCTCTCGGACTCGGAAGTGATCTTGGACAGTGCGAAGCGCAATGCTGTGAAAATCCGATAGCAGAAGCTCGAGTTCCTCGGCCGTAGCAATCTTGTCCTGTTCGTGTGAACCGCAATAGAGTTCGACACGATTGCAGGTATTGATCAAAACGACCTCGCCCTCGGGGTACCGTTCCTTAAGAATCGCCAGAACCTGGGTGACTTGATCGGAAGAAAATGCAACTTGCTCACGAATCTCTAGGGGCGTTTCGTGGTGAGAGCAACCTATCATTCGCAGTTTCATGCGTCCACCCGAACCAGCACATGCAATTGCGATTGTTTGGAACCGGTATTGCTCGCTCCATGCGGGGCCGATACGACGGCCGCCAGCGCTGCGACGACGATGGCAAACGAGAGGATATTCAAGGCAGCCGTCCACTGGCCTTTACCGCGAGTCGAGGATATTTTCTGCGCCACGGCTGCGATGCATAACCAAATAAAGAGTGCGGTAGTCAGCAGGATACCCCGATCGGTCCAGGCGACAAATCCATCGCGGGTGAAATTCATGATAGCTCCTGAGATCACGCCAAAGCCGATGGCTGCAGCACTCCCAAGGATGCAGTTTCGACCCATTTGCTGCAAGTATTCCAAAGATGGCAAACGAAAGTTCCACCCTATGGCTGGGGATCGTTTGAGCTTCCAGGCATGCACGAAGTACATCACCGCCGAAGCAAAACCCAAGGCTACAAGAATCGTACCGATAAGCATGGCCATCGAATGGACCATGCGCCAAAAAGTGACCGTCGATGTCGCTCGACCGATTGGGCTTTCTGATGGAAAGACTACTGCCAGGCCCACAAGAATCAGAATCAATGGCAAAAGAAAAAGTCCAATCTGTTTATCGGATCGCCTCCAGAGCATCACGCTATATGCCATCGAGATAATCCATGCAGCGACGATCGACCAATCGCCCCAGGTCTTGAGATATCGCAACCCCTGCTCGTGCAAAGCACTTTGAAAGACCAAGTCCACCAGATAGAGCGTGTGGGTAAGCCATGCTAGAAGGAACATCCCGACAGAGAGCCTGATGATCCACCTGCGTGTCGAGTGGCTCGATGAGGCGAAGCGAAAAGTTTCCAGCACCAGAACCAGCAGATAAGCGATTAGGAAACAAGTCGCATTAGGCATTTTGGGGAAACTCCTGGGGAACGGCTGGTCTCAAAAAAAAATCCCCGTGCTTGTACTGCACAGGGATCGTTTATCGCCAGAGAACGAAAAAGCTAATCGTTCGCCAAAGACCGATCAATCCCAGTCTTCTTCTTCGTCTTCTTCCTCTTCTCCGTCATCATCATCCCAATCGTCCTCGTCATCGTCCCAATCATCCTCTTCTTCGTCCTCTTCCTCTTCTTCGTCTTCGTCCCCCTCGACTTCTTCCCACTCGTCGTCCTCTACGTCTTCATCCTCTTCGTACTCGTCGTCCTCTTCCTCTTCTTCGTCTTCAAATTCCTCTTCATCTTCGAATTCTTCTTCGTCTTCGAATTCCTCGTCCTCTTCGAGTTCCTCGTCCTCTTGATCTTCGTCCTCGAAGTCGTCATCATCGTCGGCCATGACTATCTCGGAATCCATATCCGACCAATGAAAGTCGAGCCAGTCGACATCACGCGATGCGCTAGCAGCGGTCGTCTTCTTCACGGTGATTGTCTCTTTCACGGTGATTGTCTTTTTCATGGGGACACCTTGTTATTCTTTTCGAGAGTTGTTCTTTTCGAGAGTAGTTCTCTTGGTCGGTTGAATCTTTCGCGGTCTAATCTGACCAACTAAATGTAACTTCCGATTCGATGGGGCAATCTATCCATCAAAGCATCGAACTTCAATATCTGATAGGTAAAAAATCTGCCGGAAAAATATCTGCCGATTGAAATTACCTTTCAGACGGTTCGTCGGTCAAACTGATCCGGATCCTAGAAGCAATTTCTGACTCTTGCTGAAGAATTTTTTGGAAGCGAGGGAGATTTTCGATGGTTTTCAATCCAAATAGCTTCAAAAAAGCCTTGGTCGTCTCGTAGAGAAAGGGCCTGCCGAGATCCTCCTCGCGCCCAGAAATCCTCACTAAATCCCGCTGGATCAACTGCCGGAGCACTTCGTCGCAGGCTACTCCCCGGATCGACTCGATCTCGGCCCGGATGATTGGTTGGCGGTAAGCGACGATCGAGAGGGTTTCGAGCATAGCCGGGCTCAGTAGTTGCTCGCCAGGGACTTGGTCGGATCTCCTTATCCAAAGCGCAAACTGTTTTCGGGTAAGCAGTTGCAGTCCTCCGGCAACCTCCTCGATCCTGTAGGCTCGGCCCTGTTGATCGTACTTTTGATTCAATTGCACCACGGCTGTGCGGACCGCAGTTGGATCGGGAAAACCTGTCAGAACGCCAAGCTGCTTGGCCGGGATCGGTTCGTTGACAACCATCAAAACCGCTTCCAAAAGTCGCACATCGGCTGGACTATCCGGAGAAACTTCCTCCCGCGAAGGCTCTTTCTTACGTTTCCACCAAGCCACCGGATTACCCTTGTTAATAAAACGTTAAGCTCGCGAATGACCAATCTCCCCCTTACAATACCAGCCAAGGATCAGTCAAACCAAGATGGATTTGCAAAGTCGGGGGGAGTTTCCATGAGCACTGCAAGTGGCCAATCTGTCAGGTCGACGTCGCCGGTTGCCAATACGGCAAGGCTTCGGAGAAGGCCTGGGCGTGCCCTGATGTTCTTGATGATCCTGCTGTCGATGATTATCGGATTGGTCGTTGTTGTCCTATTCTGTTACACCAGCGGTGAGGAGTTCAATCCGTCGAATTTTCAGACACGCAGTTTCTTGGTCTATCGTATCCCGGGGACGAATTTGCAGTTCCTACCAACATTTCGCCAGTCGACCGGATCGACAGTTCCCTCAGAGGTTTTGAGAAACCTAAACGCTTCTGCACCCGCCTCGGCTTGGCACATCGCGAAATCCGATTCCTACGGTGGAGAATTTTTTCCCGCCGGTTTGCTCCTCAAGGCGCTCGGACGCACCGACACCGATTGGAATCTTTACTGGGATGGTTGGTCCAAGAGTCATGCTAAGCTTGCCGCAGTGCTGTGGCCAACGATCCAGTCGATGGCGATGGGCCAGCTTTACAACGAGATCCCAGAGACCCTTAGGTTTGCAGAGGGTTACCAGGGTTCGCCAGAGGCATTTGCCAAAGAGCTACATATGGAAATCCATCGGCTCGTCGAGCGACGTAAAGAGATCTACGAGACGGCCAAGGAACGCCCATCGGGAAGTGCAGCCCTGGATCAATGTATTCCAGAGTGGAAAGACGTTCAAAAGTGGCTCGATGCGCACCCGATCCCGTAGAAGGCAAAACTTCTGAAGCTTAGGAACCCTGGATCAGGAACTCGAGCAAATCGCGTACTTCTGGATCGCTCAGTGCATCGAGCAAACCGCTTGGCATCATCGATGATCTGAGCTCTTTTCGATATTCGATATCGCGCTTCTGAAAGGTGATCTCTTGGCCATAGTTGTTGCGGTAGACTTCGTTGCTCGATGATCGAAGGAGGATTCCCGTGAACTCTGTACCATCGGCCAGTTGCAAGAGAGTCGTATAGAACTGGGGTGCTACCTCTCGATTCGGTTCTAAGATCGATGCAAGAATTTCTCTTCGGCTCCCTTGTTTGGAGATCAAGCTCAAGTCCGGTCCGACCACATTGCCTCTTCCATTGTATCGATGGCATTGTGCACAAGCGGCCCCGGCAACATGAAAGAAAATTCTCCGCCCAGCCTGCGGATCGGCTTTACCATCGAGAGCATCGATACGGCTGAGCCACTCATCGACGCTTCTCGATGGTTTGGATGGATCAGCTTGATTGGTATTTGGGATCCAACCGCTTTGACAGGCGACCCGCTGAGCTTCGCGACCTATTGGGGTATTTGGATTACCTGCCAGTTGTTCGACTAGGTTCTTGATTTCTGCATCGGCTGTGCCGATCAGACCGGCCAAGGCGTCTATTCGAACCGACTCATCGAGCGATTCGAGTTTGAGAATGTCCCCCAAAATCTTTTGGGATTCCTGATCCTTTCGCAGGGCCAAGGTCCGGACGACTTCAATCGTCAATTCAGGGTTGTTTCGATCGAGCAAATTTTTCAATGCGTCGAGACTAAGGCTCTCGTTGCCCGGTGGTGCCAAACGCAGAGCATAAGCTGCAATGCGGGGTGGGGTTTGAGGGTTGGTGATCCTCTCGATGAGCATCTTCGCATCGGTAACTCCCTGGCTGGGTTTTCCATGGAGCGTATTGATCGTTGCGAGTGCCGCTTCGAAAAGCCTATAGTCGAGCTTGGGATCCTCGAGCATGGCTTGAACATCGGCTAAGTATTCCTTCCAAACCGCATCGGCGATCCACCGAAGTGCTTCGAACCGGATCTCTGGATCCTCATCGGGCCACATCAGTTTGACCCAGCGAGGATCATCGAGATTTTCTTTCCGCATGGCAGCAAATGCCGATACCCGGCGTTTGGCAGGGAGTGTGCGCCAATGGTCTTGGCTCCAGTCTTTTGCGATTCTTCCCAGAGCCATTTGCGCCGCATCGGCCAGGTACTTGTCGCTTCCTTCGATGATTCCAAAAAGGGTCTCTTCGGCCAGCTCCTCTTGGCTCAAATCTTGTCCGAATCTAAGTCGATCGGCCAGCGTTGCTTCAGGGGTCTTCGTCGATGCTGATCGGTCGAGCCAGCGAGCTTCGTCAGGATCGATTTGGAGTTTCCACAGACGGCCCAGTCCATGAAGTTCATAGGATGGGGAGACCCAATCGACAAAGTAGTATTCCGTATCGCTTTTGCGAACCATGCCGGTGGGTCGAAACATGTCACTACCCCGAAGTAGTTCAATGCGATCGGCACCGAGCGTTGCACCTTGCCATTTCAATGGATAGTAATCGATGCAGTGATTGCTCCAAGAGGGAACCAGCACCCCAGAGCCCAGGCCGACGACCGCACAGGGGCCTTCGCCGCTGGAGTGGATCATTCCGAGCGTTCCTCGCAGTTCCCCATTCCAGCAAACAAAAGGGTGAACCGGTGCGCTACCATAAACATATTGAAATCCATAATCTCCACCCTCGACGATGTGGAGCAAACGGCAAGGTGGTCTGCTGCCCGGATCGTTCTCCGCAGCAAATAAAACTCCATCTCCCCGCATCCACAGTCCGAAGGGATTCCAAAAGCCCTTCGCGATCCGCCGCAGTCCCTTGCCATCTTTGCTGCAGTGAAAGACACCTCCTTCACCTCGACCTCGCAGGATATTCGAATCGCTACCATGGAGCGACCAGTCCTTACCAAAATTTTCTCCAAGCGAAAAAATCAGCCCTCCATCATTGTGCCAAGTCATGCCGCTGAGCCCGTTATGGGGATAGTCGGCCTCGGTTTCCAAGCGAGCTATCAGTTCCTGGGTGTCACCAACCCCATCGTTGTCACTGTCTTTAATTCGCAAGATTCGATCTCGCTGGGCGACGTACAGCCAACCATCTGGGCCGGATAAAAGCTGCATCGTCGTCTTGGTGTTGTTGTAATACACCCGACGGTTTTTCCCCTGGGGATCAAAAACCAAAATCTCATCGCTCTCGGGGCCTTGGTAACCGGCCGGTCTAAAATGGGTATGACAAGCGACAACCCAGAGGTTCCCTTGGGGATCCAAGTCGATTCCCGTTGGAGTGACCAAGTCTGGATGTTCCGCAAGCAGCGTCACCTTGACTCCCGGCTCGAGCGTCACAACAGCCGGCGCCGTCTTGTCGAGCTCCTGCGAGAAAACCGCACAAGTCGAAAGGATCACCCCCAAGAACATCAACTTTCGCGATGAAAACATGACACGAACCTCAAGCCTCAACGGTTGCTCAATCTGGCCAGTAACTTACTCGCCCAACGACGCGAGATTTTAACGGCTAACAGACGCTGTGGCACCGTCGCAGTTCAAGCACAATTCCTTTTTGAACTTCCGAGAGCATTTTGAGCAGTTAGAGGAAAAGGGCCTTTGGAGAGAGCCCTAGAAAAACAACTGCTAGCGGATTGTCCAAAATCTTGGGCATCCGACGGTCACGCATCAGAACTAGTTGAAGGGACCGTGAAAGAAACTACCCCGCTAGGACTCGAACCTAGAATAAAGGAACCAAAATCCCTTGTGTTGCCAATTACACCACGGGGCAAGGCAGATTAAGTCGCAAAAGTGTAGCCAGCCGACCCGGATGTGGCAACTGGAAACCAAGCTAAATCAACGAACCCGGGCAAGCTCGGGGGTCATCGCCACCATGAGCTGCTGACGCTTGCGAATAACATAGTATTTCGAAGGCGATCCCTGCTTGAAATTCGGACTGGCCAAAATCCATTGGAGATTTTCCAAACTCACCGTCTGCCACTCCATAATCCCGACAATAATGTCCCCAGCCATCAGCCGATTCCTCGCAGCCGGGCTACCAGGGCGAACTTCGGTGATCCTAAGCCCCCCTCGATAATCTTCGTTAATACTAGATACTTCTGAAAGTGGCACAGGAGCGACCCGGATACCGATTTGCTCCCAAGCCATTTTTGCGACGGTTGCGTCGGAAAGGCTCGCACCCGATCCTCTGAGTTGTAAGGTTTGGGTGGATCGGGATTCGCCCCGGACTACGGACAGTTCCGCCGAGTCACCTGGACGGCTTTCAAGCAGCGCCAGTTCGATATCCAATCGCGTTTGAACCGGGTATCCGTTGACCTTTTCGACGATGTCGCACGCGTGAAGCGCTTGCGAGTTGGACTCCTCTGGGCGATCGCTTCGGAGCATCAGCCGGCCTTGTCCTTTTTCGAACGACCGGGTTAGCTCCAGACCATGCTCGATCGGTTCGCGTCGAACCGAAGCGACCAGGTTTGCCATGATTTCAAGAGCAGAATCGATGGGGATGGCAAAACCGATTCCTTGGGCCCCGACCCTGACAGCCACGTTAATTCCGATGACTTCTCCGTCGAGATTGAGCAATGGGCCCCCAGAGTTTCCTGGGTTGATATCGGCATTGGTCTGAATCAGATCTTTGTACTCTTGCGTTCCGTTGACTGGGATGTCTCGATGCAGGGCGCTGATGATCCCTTGGGTCACGGTGTTTTGATAACCGAAGGGATTGCCGATGGCGACGACGGTTTCGCCTCGCATGAGATCCGAAGAGGTGCCGAACTGGATAGTGGGAAGTTCCTTTACCGCAGGAATCTTGATGAGAGCCAAGTCGGTCTCTGGGTCATAGTTGAGCAACTTGGCAATCGCAGTCGAACCATCTGAGAGGGTCACTTCGATTCGCCCAACATCTTCAACGACGTGAAGGTTGGTGATGATGTAACCTCGGCGATCGATGATCACGCCGGTCCCCATCCCGTTAACTTCCTGCTTGGATCCAGCACCGCTTGAGGACGCTGTAGAGATGACTTTATTCCCTTGGATACTCACGACCGCTGCTTCTGCGCGTTGGATGGCGCGCACGATCGGGCTTATCCGGGAACTTGGATCCGTAGCTTGTGCCGAAACTGATCCAACCGAGAGGCTCAAACCGACCGCCACACATGTCAGGCGCAGTAGCGATTGGCTTGTGATTGAAAAACGAAAGCTCATTCTGGGCCCGGGTTTCTGCTCGGGGATACTTCTCTGCGGAAATTTTTCCGCGCAGAGAATTTGTGCAACTTCGGCGTCTAGCTATGCAGGAATTGCGGGTCCCACCGCCAGTTTCGACGACGCCGTTAGCATCGGATCTTCCGCTTGTCAGGCATGATCCAGATCAACGTCGTGTTAACAATCACCCCACAAGGATGAGTCTTCCCAGGTTGCCAAGACTACCCAGACTGAAGGCGTTCGGAGCGATCGTTAGTCTTTATCCAGGAGGCCAATCCAGAGCACGACCGCCTAAGATGTGGTAGTGCAAATGGGGAACCGATTGGCCACCGTCGCTCCCGATGTTCGTAACGACACGATAGCCCGATGCACTCAGCCCATGCAATTGGGCAACGTGAGCCACGACCCATTGCAAATGCCCTAGCAACTCCTTGTCCTCCTGGGTTGCCTCGGCCAACGACCCGATCGGCTTCTTAGGAATCACTAGCAAATGGGTCGGTGCCTGAGGATGAATATCCTCGAAGGCTAGCGACCATTGATCTTCGTAAAGAATCTTTGCTGGTATCTCCTTGCGGATAATTTTCGAGAAAACGGTCTCCGGCATGGTTAATCTCTTCTTTCGGTTCTTTTTGACTCATCAGAAAGATCGCAATAACCCGAACATTTTACCAAAGCCTTTATCGACAAGGGAGTGTCATGCTAGCAAATCAACACAGGTTTCATCGTTCGGGCCGCTGGACTTTTCTCGCATCGCTGTGGGTCTGTTTTGCCGGTTGTTCGATCTGCCCATCTCCTTACGATGACGACTACGGAACCTATGGGACGAAAACGCCTAGGACAAATATGCGTCATGGGCGAGTGGGGTCTCCATTTAGCGAATCGGCTTATGCCCACGGGGAGCACCAAGTGGTTGGCTTTCCCGAAACCGTTCTGAGCGAGGAGATCCTCGATGAGGGCATGGATTTGGGTCCTGGGGAAATCATCATCCAGTAGCTTGCTGAGTCGTCTTGACGCAAGCTTGTGAATTTAGGTAACCAGGGTATTTCCGGAATCACCCGAATCCCCTTGGTCATTCACAAGGCTGTGCGTCTGATGGTATGGAAACCTGTTAAGCGGACTGGCTCGGCTCAAGAGTCTCGCATATCGCGGCGTCGTGTTTTGATTGCGGGCTTGTCGATTTCGCTCGTCAGCGGCTGCAAGCTTTTAACTCGAGAAAAGCCTGACGAACTGGATATTGCGAATGCCAAGCTCAAGGAAACGCTAGCCGATCCAGATCGCTTGCGACTCATTAACGAAGTGGCTCGGGCATCGGGAGTAACGCCACGTCGATTTGAATCTTTAGGACTCGTTACCAACTTGCCTGGTACAGGGGGTGTGGTCAAACCCAGTCCGCAGCGTGAGATGATGCTCCAGGAGATTCGTCGCAATGACATCCTTGACGCCGAACGGGTGCTCGATGCTCCGACGACTGCTACGGCCAAGTTGAGTGTGATTGCCAATCCCTGCGATGACAAAGGGGACTTGGCCGATGTCCTTGTCGAGTGCTCTGCCGAATGCGAAGCGACCGATCTTCGCGAAGGTCATCTGATGGAGGCTCACTTATTCGAGTACTTCAGCTTTAGCGATAGCCAGCTTCGCAAAAGCCACGAGCGAGCGACGGCCAAGGGGGACATTTTGGTCTACCCGGCTTCTTATTCCAAGACGAATCAAATCAACCCGCTTCAGGGAGTGATTCTAAGTGGTGGGAAGATCAAAGACGAGTCGCGGATGGCGATCTTGGTTTCCAAAGATTACCGACACGTCCATTGGATTAAAGCCATGGAGAGTGCGATCAATCGCAGGTTCTATTACCAGGACTCAGGCAGACAGGTTACGGTTGCCAAGGGAAAGAACGATCGAGAGATTCGTATTGCATCGCTCCCAAAGTATCGATTGGATCCGACCCATTATCTCGGAACGATCCTGTTGTTGGGTTTCGCGGAAACCGAACAGCAGGTCTCTGAGCGACTGGTGTTTTGTCGGCAGATGCTTGGTGATCCCGAACTTGCTCGACGCGCAGCCTGGGAGCTTGAAGCCATCGGCAACAGCGAAGCGATCGACGCGCTCAAGGTGGCTTTGGCCAATGAGCACGAGCAAGTCCAATTCTATGCGGCCCACTCGTTGGCTTATATGGATCAACCCGAGTCGGTTTCGATCCTTGAGAGTCTCGCAAGGACCTCGCCGAAATACCGAGCTCACTGTTTGATCGGCCTGAGTATCAACGATCACCCGTCGGCTCGCGCGGCACTCGAATCGCTTTTGCAAGATCCTGAGGCGGAAGTTCGTTTTGGAGCCTATTGGTATCTGTATCATCGCGATGCACGCAATCCGATGATCGCAGGAGAGCCCATCGGTGAATCCTTCCGATTGATACGTATACCAAGTGACCACCCTCAGGTTTGCGTATCGATGGAGCGGAGGGCCGAGGTGATTCTCTTTGGTTCGAATCCGACGCTGACTCTTACCAAGAGCCTTGAGCCTACTCCCTATCTGAGAATCACGCCGATGCCAAGCGGCTTGATCCGAGTGGCCAAGCGGACTTTAAATGGTGAGGTTCTGCAAACGATCATCACCTCGGATTTTGTTTCGTTGGTCAAATCGATGCTCGCCGTGCAGGGGAATTACGGAGATATTGTACACACGCTCGATGCGATCGAGCGAACTGGTGGTTGCTCGGCACCTATCGCCTTGCACCCATTGCCTCGGACGGGCCGGCTTTATGGCCAAAAGACGGAGATCGATTCCCAGACAGTCGAGTCGCCGGATCCTGACAATGAGGAATCCAAAAGCGAACAATCCGATGAACAAGACACCATTGGTTCGGGGGTCGATGCAACCGTCAGTACGATCAAGTCGTACAACAGCACGAAGGCCCCTTGGTATCGTCGCATGCCGTTTACGAAATCCTCTGACTGAGGGGACGCATGTTACAAGCGCTGGAACTCTCAGGCTTCAAAAGCTTCGCGGATCGGACGCGGTTTGAATTCCCCGATGGAATCACCGTGGTCGTCGGGCCCAATGGTTCTGGCAAGTCCAACGTAGTCGATGCGATCAAATGGGTTCTAGGTGCCCAAAGCGCAAAAGCTCTCCGCGGTGCAGACATGACCGACGTGATCTTTAAAGGCTCTGCGCAGGGTGGTCGAAAACCAGCCAACAGCGCCGAAGTCACTTTGGTTCTCGATAATCGCAAAAGAATCCTGCCGACGGATTTGGACGAGGTTCAAGTCAGCCGTCGCGTGTATCGAAGCGGCGAGGGGGAATATGCAATCAATGGCCGACCATGCAGGCTCAAGGATGTTCGAGAGTTGTTTCGAGGAACCGGAGTCGGATTTGATGCCTATAGCCTGATCGAGCAGGGTAAGGTCGAGCGGTTGCTCCAGTCTTCGGCTAAGGATCGCAGGGCGATCTTTGAAGAGGCAGCCGGAATCTCCCGATTCAAGGCTCGCAAGGCGGATGCTGAAAAGAGGATGGCTCGGGTCGATCAAAACCTCCTGCGACTCCATGACATCGTCGAAGAGGTTGGAACTCGACTCGAATCGCTTAAGAACCAAGCTACCCGGGCACAGCGTTTCCGGGAGCTCAATGCGAAGATGCTCTCCCAACGCCGCTTGCTCGGACTCCTAGAACGCCGAGAGCTCGAAAGCCAATTGGCCAAGACCAACCAACAGATTCAGCAATCGCTCGAGCAGAAGGAGTCTTTTGAATCGCAGTTGGCCAGCATTGAAGAGAATTTGCATCGGGCAAATGCGTCGTTGGAGGAAAGCCAAGAGTCGCTCGATGCATGCAATCGGCAGATCGTTGAACTTCAAACACAAGGTGCACAAAAAACCGGCGAGTTGAACTCTGCTCGCCAGAGGCATTCCGAATGGCTCACCGAGCAAGCTAATTTGGAAGATCGGATCGCATCGCTTCAGCGCCGAGTTTCGATCAGCCAAGAGGAGATCACTCAGCGCAATTGCGAAATGGATGGACTCAATTCGCAGCGACAAACGATGATCGAATCGCTTGCACAGCTCGATCACCAATGCAAAGTCCAAGACGAGCAACTCGGCGCGCATCGGACAGCCTTGGATAAACTCCGACTCGATCAACAGAACTTGCGAGAAGAGATTTCCAAATGCCGATACGATTCATCCTTGTCCGAAGCCCAACTTGACCAACTCTCGGAAACGATTCAAAGACGGACTCAGGAATCCGAGTCGATCGCCCAGCAGATCCAGTCGTTGCAAGCCGAATCGGAGCGATTAACCACTGAGAAGCAGCAGGCCAACGAGCAGCACAATCAAGCCATTTCAAAAAGGGAATCGGCTCGGCTAGAACTCCAGCAAATCACATACCTGCAGGACCAGCAACTGCAGGAGGTTCTCGATCTGCAATCGCAAATCCAAGGCCTCCGTGAGCGTGCAAAGGTACTCGAAGAGCTCGAAGTACAGTTTGCCACGGCTGGAAAAGGGGGCCAGCAGCTCATTCGAGCTGCGAGTGAATTGGTGGAACGAAAGTCCAAAGAACACGCTTATTCGCTAGAAACGAATTTCGCTGAACGAGCCGCTAAGAGTATCCAAGGTATCGTCGCAGATTTGATCCAATCAGAACTGCATCTTGCTCCTTTGGTTGACGTCGCTTTAGGCTCGCATGCCGATGCGGTAGTGCTGGTCGATGGCCAGGTGATCGATTGGCTTCAAGAAGGAAAACTACACCCTGAAGGGAGAGTAACACTTTTGAGGCTCGATCGACTCCCAGCTCGAAGAACCGGGGAAAAGATCCAGCTCGATGGGCTTCGGGGAGTACTGGGGCGTGCCGATCGATTGGTCCGTTACGAACTTACCCACGAACCACTTGTTCGATCGTTGCTGGGGACGACTTGGTTTGTCGAATCCCTTTCGATCGCGCTGGAACTGAGCCATCTGCGAGGTGCAGGCTTGCGGTTTGTTACGGCCGAGTGCCAGCTAGTCGACAGCGATGGAAGCATAACGATCGGCTCGTTACAGGCTGGGCTAGGGTTGGTTTCAAGGCGCAGTGAGATGCAAGCAGCCCAGGAGCAAATCGAGCACCTACAAAGCCAATGCATGGAGGCCAAAGCTGCTCTCGAACAAACGCAGTTGCAGCATCGAGAGGCTACCGAGCAAGTACGATTGGCAGAGCAGCAAGTTTTCAGCACTCAAAGGCTCGCCGACTCGATCCAAAATCGACTCACAGCACTATCGAGCCGATCGGAGGAACTCGACAAGGAATATCGATTCAAAGAGCGTGAGATTTCCGAACATCAAATCAGCCGGTCTTCTCTCGAAGGCTCTGTACGTGATCGCCTTGGTCGACTCGATCAGCTCAATGATCAAGCCCACTTGCTCCAGCAGACTTTGAATCAGACCGAACAGGAATTCGAAGCCCTGGACAAACAAGCACGTGCAACGCATAGCCAGTTGGTCGATAGCCGCGTGGCGGCCGCGAGACTTGAACAACGCATCGACGGCCTACGCACTACGCTCGAGCAACTCCTAAACGACACGAACGAACGAAACCATCACGTCGAGTCTGCAGAGGCAAGCCTCGCGAATCTTGCGCATCGCATCGTCGAGATCACAGGATCGATCGAGACTCTACGATCCCAATTGGTATCCGAAGATGAGCAACTGGTACACTTGCAACAATCTCGCGCCGATGCGACATCGACACTCGACTCGAAGCAATTCGAACTTCAAAGCATTCTGCAAAACCGAGATGCACTCCAAAGGCAAATCGACAAATGGACCGATCGACTTACCAATTACCAGCAAGAACAAACCCGAATCTCCGAGCAAATCCAATCGTTTCTCGGTCGCTACCTAAGCGACTACCAGATCGATCTTAATATCCAGGATCCTCATCTTGATCCCTCCCTTGTTGAATCATCCGATCGATACTCCATCGAGTCGCAAATCAACGCACTTCGAAATGAGATTCAAACCGCCGGGAGCGTCAACCTCGAAGCACTCGATGAACTCGAACAACTACAAACCCGTTACGACACCCTCGCAGCACACGAGAAGGATTTGATTGACGCCAAAACCACCTTGGTCAAGACGATGCAAAAGATTGATGCCGATTCCCAAACGCTCTTCGTCGATACGCTTGAAAAAATCCGTGCCAACTTTCAGACCCTGTATCGCAAATCCTTCGGCGGTGGACACGCTGATATCGTCCTGGAAAATCCTGACGACCCCGAAAGCGGTATCGAAATCCTTGCAACCCCTCCTGGCAAGACTACCTTCAGCAACAACCTCCTGAGCGGTGGGGAAAAAGCCCTCACGGCAGTCTCTTTGATCATGGCATTCTTTCAACACCGACCAAGCCCCTTTTGCGTCTTGGATGAAGTCGATGCACCCTTTGATGAAGCCAACATTGGGCGATTCGTCAACGTCCTAAAAGAGTTCCTCGATAGCACCAAGTTCATCGTCGTAACGCACAGCAAAAAGACGATGACCGCTGCAGACATGATCTATGGCATCACCATGCAGGAAAGCGGTGTTTCCCGCCAAGTCTCGGTCAAATTCGAGGAAGTCGACGATCGCGGAAATATCATCCGACGCGAAAACAAAGCCGCCTAACAGGCCGCTTATGGCCACCAAATTCCGGCTTTTTTCGACGATCTATTTAAACCCTTGGCGAATCGTGCCGAATAAACCGAAGGTTTCGTCAACCTACGCAGATGAACTATCCTACAGCCATGCAAATCCAATCCACACGCTTCGGCCAACTAGAAATCAGTCACTCCGACCTGATTTTCATGCCGCACGGTTTGATCGGATTCGAAGACTATCGACATTGGGTTTTGCTAGCATCTCGGGAGACCGAAGAGCTCGCTTGGATGCAGAGCGTAGCGTTGCCGGCAGTCGCCTTGCCGATGATCAGCCCCCGTCGTTTCGTGCCCAACTATCGTCTCCAGGTGCAGCGCAGAGATCTCGATGTGCTTCAAATGCACGCTAAAGACCAAGTCTATGTTTTGTCGGTACTGAGCAAGAACGGGAATAACTGGACGACCAATCTCAAGAGTCCTGTGATTCTCAATTCAACGCGGCGTTTGGCTGTGCAGGTTGTCGTCATCGACGAGCAACCTTTGACTCAGCCGATTATCTTGACCGATGCGCTGGAGCTTCAAAAAGTTGCTTAAGGTAACCGGACGCTCAGACGGCTGGCTGTGATGTTGCCCCCAAAGCATTTGTCGACATCGTACGATTCGAGACGAGGCCGCAACTGGTAGTTGCTTGTGTACTTGATGATTTGCAAGTCGCTCGAAACTCCCGACTCGATTTGGTCTTCAATAGGTGCAAATTCATATGCGAGCATCTGTGGCTCGGGCTCGCAAGGAGCGATCGGAAGTTCGATATTCGAGTGATCGACGACCGGAAGATTTACGTTCCAGAACTGATCCTCTTGGAGTTCGATTAAGCGCAGGTGAGTCCAAGCATGGATAGCTCTGAGGGCTGAAAGAGGCCAGTTTCTGGGGCGATCCCTGCGCAGGTACTGCGAAACAGCAATCGCTCGAAAACCCATCAGGGTCGCTTCGCGAGCTCCCGCCACTGTACCGCTGTAATGGATATCGACACCAAGATTTCCCCCCTCGTTGACTCCAGAAAGAACCCATTTTGGACGAATTTTTAAATGCTTGATTGCCACTCTCACGCAATCGGCAGGTGTTCCAGATACTTTCCAGCGTTTCGCATCGAGTCGATGGATCGAGAGGGCCTCGGCGGTCGTGACCGCATGCGAACAACAACTGCGAACTGTATCGGGAGCTACGACAGCAAACGAACCAACTTTGGCGATGGCTTGCACGAGCGACACCAAGCCTTCGGCCTCGATTCCATCGTCGTTGGTCAGTAAGAAATCGACGTCCAAACCGTTCAGCACGTGAGCCTCAAGAGTGTTTGATGCGAGGACTCTAGGAGTTGGTCGTAATCGTAGTCCTCGACATCCTCGCCGATAAGTTCGACTTCGTAGTAACCTTGGTAACCACCTTTTTCAATCGTTTGAATGATCGGGGCAATCGGTACCCGACCGTGGCCTAGCAAGCATCGGTTCTGCGAACCGTTGGGGGCCGTCTTGGAATCACCACACTGCACGAGTCGTATGTGTGGGATGATCTCAGGAAGCCGCTGAATGATCCGGGGATCCTGTGCCATGTGATAGCAGTCAAAGACGATCCCTAAGTTGTCTTGATCGATTTGAGAAAGCACTTCGAGTGTCTCGGGGATATCGGTTAGGAATGAAAAATCGCGAGCACAACCCGAATGCATCGGCTCAAGTGCCAACTGAACTCCAAGAACCGATGCGGCCTGGGCGACTTCCTTGAGGGCCGACACCAAAAGCCGACGCACATGGCTGCGAGTATGCCCGGCCCGCGATCCAGCTAGGATTACCAAACAATCGGCTTGGAGTTCCGCTGCGATATGGACTGCATCCAAGGCATCGCACAACGATTCGGTGTGCGAGCGACCTTCGAATCCAGTAAATCCACCTGCCCAGTGAAGCGACGAGACGCTCATTCCAAGTTCATCGAGGAGTTCTCGACCTTTGGACTCCCCAAAGTCCGCCAACTTCTCGCGCCAGATGCCGATCGCTCGATAACCATGCTCTCGGTACCGAACCACATCGTCCTCAAAGCTCCAACGCATTGTGGAAAGTTCGAGAACCGACAATCGTTCTTGCCAAAGCTTTTCCATTACGCTTTTCCGTTTCGCTTGACCGAATTTCAAGCGCAAATAAAGTCCAAAAACAGCAGTGCGAACAGGTTAGCTCATCTGGGCCACAGTATGCCCAAGGACGTTGCTTCCGTAAAGGTAGGTACACGAGCCATATGCACTCGCACATCATTTTGCTGTGCGTAAAAACCGTGCAAAGGCAGATTTCAGGGGGACGCAAGCTGGAAAATTTTTTGGCAGGAATCCTTTTTCCTCAAGGAACATGCAGCCTTCATATAGCCCATGAAGAAAGAATTTTTTGAGACGAAAATTCATAAACCATCGCGTTTTCCAAAGAAACACACATCAAGTAATAGAGCCGGGAAAAAACGCAGCGAATTTTTGACGATGTCTATGGGTAATTGGCACGGCAACTGCAACCTTCGGAAAAGATACTGAGTTTAACTCAGAGACGAATCTACAAGAAACCGCAGTGGACTGGGGTTGGCTGGAAGAGGGAGAGGACTTTCAGCCGGTTTCACCCACTGCGGTTCCTTTTTGTCTGAAGCCACCTTCAATTGCTCGTCAATTGCGTCTAGGATCGAACCTGTAAAATTGTTCGATCAGTGCACCCAGCGATTCGGATTTTGGGGGTGGGTTTTGGAGCCTAAAGAAACTTCTTGGCAATTCATTTGGATTTGTCTCGGATGTTGCTTGCTGAATTATCTGGCCCAACCACCGGTGCAAATTCCCATTCTTGCGTGGATCTCCTGTGGAGTTTTCGCTTGGATTGTCGCCCTCAAAAAGGCTTGGTCTCGCCGACAATGGTGGATCACTTGGGTATCGGCGAGCTTGATGTGGTTGATGCTCTTACAAGGAATCCGTTTGGCATTCTGGCCCTTGACGGCCGGTTGGATTGCCCTGTCTTTGTACCTAGCGGTCTACTTTCCTATATCCCTTGCGATCGCCAGAAGTTTGCATCATCGATATCGCTTCCCACTGGCGCTTGCTTGTGCGATCGGTTGGACTAGTTGCGAATTGCTTCGATCCTACGTCATCACTGGTTTTGCACCCTGTGCCTTAGCCCATTCGCAGACTCCTTGGCCAATGGTTCTTCAGATCGCGAGCCATTTCGGTGGCTATGGTGTGGGTTTTATGATGATGCTCACATCGGCTTGGATTGTCGATGCAATGATAATGATGCGGAGAAAAGAACCACGATCTGCGCAAAACTACTGGTTGCTCAGCAGCCTCCATTCGCTGGTTCGAACCGCCATTTTCGTCTGGGTGATCCTCAGCTATGGGATTTGGGTGAATCACCAAAACTATCTAAGTCAAATCCAACCCATCAAACCTCTAGGGCGGTTTCTGTTAGTCCAAGACCATATGCCAACGATGTTCGATGCGACCCGAGAGTCGATCGAACAAGGCTGGCTCAGCTACGAAAACACGACTCAAAAAGCTGTCGAATCGATCCGCAAACAAGCCGCCGGTAATGGCAAGCTCGAATCGTCCAAACTCGATTTGATCGTCTGGCCAGAGAGCGTTTATTCAGGCCTTGCTCCTACCATGTTTTGGGATCAAGGCGACTCGGTTCCCGCGGCCTTGCAAATGGACCGCGACCAGCTCGAAATGACTGTTGAGAACCTTGATCGTGCCAATGAGTTTAAGCTTCGAAGCTTGCGGAGTGCCCTGGGAAGCCCGCTGCCGAATCTGCTCATGGGGACCGATGTCATCGACATCCGCAACGGGGCCGTGGACCGATACAACAGCGCCCTTTGGATCGGTACAGACAATCGAGCGAGCGATTCGCTCGAACTGGATTACTACGCGAAATCGCACTTGGTAATGTTCGGCGAGTACATCCCAATTCTATCCTGGTTCCCATCGATCATGCAGAGCATCGGTCTTGCGACCCTAAGTTCGGGCAAAGAGCCCAAAGCATGGCAACTGGCCTCGGGCCGTCGTGTGATGGCTAACGTTTGCTTTGAAGACACAGTCCCTCACTTGATCCGCTGGCAAATCAATCGATTGACACAGCAAGGCAAGTCACCGGATGTGATGATCAACATCTCCAACGATGGTTGGTTCCGGGGATCGAGTATCCTGGATCACCACTTCAACAGCGCCATCCTAGCCGCTGTCGAAAACCGCATTCCAGTCCTGATCGCGTCGAACACAGGCATCACGGCATGGGTTGATGGGGATGGTCAAGTCGTTGAACGCCTTGCGAAAATGGATCCAGGTTGGATCCTTGCCCAGCCGGTGCCTGATGGCCGAGTGGGCTACTGGAGTTATTGGGGTGATTTGCCCGCCAAACTCGTGACGCTCGTGGGACTATCGCCTGCGATGTTGGCCATCGTCGCGAAATGGCGGCGGCGGAAATCACAGTCTACTTCGTAGGTGTTTCGCACTCTTGGATCCAAGCACCGTAATCGGGGTGCAAGACCAAGATCGAATACCTCGAAACACTCGCCCAATCCGAGGTGCTCAGCGATGCATAATCGAATATGCCTCGCAGGTCGGTATAGCCATCCTTGTAGAACCTCACGCTTCCATCGTTATGCTTGGCATAGACCTTCACATAAGCTCCTTCGATTGGTTGTTTATTCCCCGATCCGAGCACCTGCAATCGTCCAAGCGGAACCGAAAGATTGACGCTCAGGGAATTCGAATACAGCGGAATGCTACGGACGATCCCTCCAGAGACCACCTCCAAAATCATATTGCGATTCTTGAGTTCCTCAGGAATCTTGCACTCTGTTCGCTCCCAGTTGGCCTTCGAATCCACATCGATCGAGCTCTTGACGTTGGGTTCGATGACTGCCAAGCGACTTTGGCTTTTGCCCAGAAAAGGATTTCGACTAAACATCAACTCCACATCGACGAAGTAGTAGTGGACTTGAACTTGTTGAAGGTTGCGGTGCTGGATCCACAATTGTCCGTCCTTTTGAACAAGTTCCAGGCCAGGTAGTTTAGCGGAGGCTTCATCGAGAGCCGACTCGCGACCACCTTGCAACTGGCGCTGAGCATCGCTTTCGAAGGACGCGACGCTCGCCGGATCGTTTTGATCCGCAGTCGTTGCAAGCACTCCTTTTTGGATTGCCTCTCGCTCGCGGATTTGTTCTCCAACGGTCTTAAACCACTCGTTCCAGCGAGGCACCGGGTAGTTCTCGTACTTCTTGGCGATTGCACCGGCTCGGTCAAACTCACCTGTTCGCATGGCAAAGTAGGCATCGAAGTAATCGTACTGCATTTGGGCTTCGGTCGTCTTGCTATCACCGACTAAACTCGCCCGATCGACCCTCTTGAAATTCGCCAGGGCCTCTTGGGTACGGTTTTGGATGAGTTGATAGTACGCTAGCGATAGACGTTGTCGCGGCAGGATCTTGGGTTGATAGGAAAGCAGATTCAGCAGTTCTCGATACTGAGTCGCAAGTCCATCGTTAAGGATCTTCCACTGAGGTCCTAGCCGATGGGCTCGCGCCACAACGATGGGCCGGAAGTCCAGATGCTCGTAGCGCAGACGCGATTCCAAATCGACATGCATCCACTTCGAATCGAAATAAGGACTAACTCTTTGCACGATGGAGTCTTGGGCTTCAAGGAATTCCTTGAGCCTCCCCTCATCGCGATGCACAAGTGCATATCCCCAGAGGGTTGGTTGGTAGACGCCGATGCCATCGAGCTTTTCGAGAACTTGATTCCAAAACGCTTTGTCCTGCATTCGCCAGGCGATCAGTCCCAAATCGATTTTAGCGACGTTGGCCTTGTCGAGCGCAGAGAGGACTTGCTCGTTGGTTCCCCAAGCAGCGATGTAGTCCCACGAGGTGTCATCGATACTCAAGGGTGCATCGAGCACTCGCAGGGGAGTCGAGTTGACGTGAGCTAGGTACTTGCCCGAGCTTGATGCTCTGGCTCCGTAGTGTTGGAACTCACCAGCGGCAGGGAAGTAAAACACGTGCGAGGTCTCCTGGGTCGAAAAGGGAGCCAGTTGGAACTCGCGAACCGTCACGTTGCGTCCAGCCTCCAAGGGAATCGACCCCTGGGGAACTTGCATAAGGATCTGAACCCGCATCGGATTGCCAGTCGGATTGGTCAGCACGACGCGGCTACGATACGGTGTTGCGATGACGAGCTCTTGGCGATTGACCGGCTTGGCGGTCGTGTCGGCGCTCGCTAAATACATGTTTTCGCTCAGCAATACTCTCAGGTCGACTGCTTGATCGACCCCGAGGTTCTCCTGCTCGATCGCTACGATCCCCTGGGAATAGACCAAGCCTTTCGTGGAACTCTTGTAAATCCACCTTCCGTTTTCGATCCCTAAGTTCCCGGGCTTGGGCTCCAAGGGCAAGTCGACAAAGGCAAGTGCCAGAAGGGCTTCATTGGCATTGCGAGCCGCCAAATGCAAATGCTCGGACAAGAGGTTTTCTTGTTTCTTAAGGACGTCGATCCAGAAGGGGCTCGGTGTGACCAAGCTCGGAGTTTGATTGGCCAAAAGAACCTGATCGAACTGAGACTCGGCCCACTTGCTCGTCGCCCCAAGCGGCTCATACATTTGTAGTTGCTTGCCCAGGGTGCCTCTACGAAGTCTTCGGCTCAAATAGTCGTTTTCTTCGGCGAACTCATTTTCTCCAGTGGAAGGCATGTTCGTTTTCGCATCGCGCTCAGCGAGTTCGACCCCGAAACCAAACCGATCAACACCTGCCTTGTCGCTAGGCATATCGATCGTACCGTCTTTAGCACGATCGGCCTTGCGAGCCATGTTCGAGCTTTTGCCTTCGCCAAGCGCTCGGCCGCCGCCACCGCCAAATCCGCCCATTCCACCTCCGTATCCGCCCGGACCTCCACCGGCTCCTGCCGAACCAGGTGCTCCGGGAACCCCTAAAGCGCCCCGCTGCAGTTCTAACTTTCCGTTGGCAACTTGTTCTTTAAGCATGTCACCACTTCCCGAGAGTCTCTCGGATTCAACAACTCTCAAGCCGTCAGCAAAGAAAGGCAAGCCCAGATCTTCGAGTTCCAACGAGCTTGTCCGTAGAGCTTGTGTGAACCAATTGGTCTGTTGGTCGATCGAGATCGGCTGTGCCTTGAGCGTATCATCCAGCAGTCGCACCAGTCCGGCTTGTTTCTGAGGAAACCGCTTGGCCAAGAGTACCCGTTCGAGAGTGTTGAGCTGTTGGTATCTCCATGGTGTCAGATAACTGCTGAGGTTCTCTCCCAAGATCCAATCGTCGACGAATTGACGAGGGGATTTATTCATCAGATGCGGGATCACCACTCGCTTGGTAAATTCCGGATCGTGTTTGACCAAGAACAAATGGAGTTCATGGCAAGCGAACTGGCTGTACTTGGACTCCTTGTCTGAATCGCTGAGCGAACTCCAGTTCTTTAAAAAATCGAACCGTCGGAATCGATCGTGGTCTTGCAAAATACCATCGAGCATCGGGATCAGTTCCGCGATCGAGTTATAGATTCGGATGCGTGTGGCACCGACATCCCCCAAGTCGGTCGATTGGTCGGCTTGCACCGTCAGAACCGATTCTTTTTGGATAAAGTGTTTCTCGAGTTCGAAGGATTGTTGCAAACGCCGATCGGCCAGTTTGCGAGGGGGAGTCCAAGGCAGGGCGATGCGTGCCTGGGCGCTGGAGCCTGGGTTGATGGCCACTAGCGATACGTCGGTCAGTCCATCAAACTCTTTGGCATCGAGCACAATGCGACCTTGGGCATCGGCAGGAATGTTTGCCAAGATTCTTGTTCCTTGGGCGAGGAATCCATAATCGCGAGAGTTGCCTGCGGTCGATTCCATCCCGGTTTGAACGACTGAGGCGGGAGCGGGAGCAGCCGACTGAGATGCGGCACGTTTTTCGGCAATCGCATCTCCGCCTTGGGCCAACTGGCTTTCGTTGCGTGTTGAAGCCAACTCCCAAGGATTCAGCAGAACGGTGGGATGAGCAAGCGTGCTGCCCAGGAAGCTTTCTGCTTGCTGTCGAGCTAGAACATATTGGTACTCTTCATCGAGTTTCATCGAATCGACATAGAAACTCGGAACTCGTTGGCGAAGCAGTTTAGGTGCGAAAGTTCGCTGGGTGCGACGCAACCAATGATCGGATTCCCCGTGGGCAAACGGGGTTGCGACCACCAACAGTCGCGTCGATTCTCCCGCTCCTATCAAGTCGACTTGGAGTGTGCCATCTGCCAGTGCCACGCGCTCGATCCCAATCGCCTTGGTCGGAGTTTTGGCCAAAGTACGGTTCTTACCTACGATCCAATCGTCACGGCGCTCTCCATTGGTCACTTGGATGTCGCAGCGGGTTGCGTGCTCGTGATCGATCAAGAAGTAGCTTCCTGGTTCGAGACCAGAAATCTCCAGTTGTCCAGAAAGGACTTTCACTTTATTGGAATGATCCTCGAAGAGTACATTGGCACGTTGTTCGAATAAAGAGAAACGCCGAACCGATCGATCGATCGCCTCGATCCCTACCGACTTGCTCGGCAGTTGCTCGGCGGCCACGGGTGCCACGACTCGTAGAGTTTCCCCTTTTGCTACATGGATCGAGATAGGCCAATCGAGCATTGCTCGATGGAGCGTATATTCGCGTCTAGGCATCTGAGCACCGCTGACCCAAAAACGCTCGACCCCCGAGAGTTGTCCTAGCTGCACCTCTCCTTGGGCATCGGTTGCCAAACGGATCGAACGCGTTTGGCTCAAACCATAGAGCTTGAAGTCCACTTGCAAAGCGATCCGACCTGCCGGTTCGCCGTTGCGACCGCGCAACTCGAGCCGATAGCCTTCGGCGGTCCGATTGAGAAAGGAATCGTGTACCCAAGTGCTCCGAGCAAAGTCGTTGACACTCGTTCGTTGGCTCGCGCTGAGGATCTGCTGCGTGTCGGTCCGCATCTGCTTGATCTTTGCTTGAAGCCTCCACTCGATATGCGAGAGTCTCGGAGGCACATTGAACTCTTGAGTCAGCTCCTGGTTCTCATCGAGCTTGAGATCCTTGAAGACTTGGGTGTTGGATATTCCGTCAAGGTCGGTGCTTGTGGCATGAAGCTCGATATCGCTGAGGTTGCTCAGAGGGATCGGCTGATTGTGGGTGAGCAATTGCGAACGAATGACTACAGCCGAGCGATTACCAGAGAGGATCGATTGGGGCTGGACCATAAAGTCTGCTCGGAGTTCGTAGGCTTCCCCGAGATGATTAAACGGCTCGAGCACTGCGAAGCTGCCATCGACAAGGAGGAGATTTTTGAGTTGTGTCGATTGCTCGAAGGGGATCAGGATCCAACCGTCTTTGTCAGGCTCGAACTGGCGCTCGCCGAGGATGACACTGGCCGATGGTACATGCTCACCTTCGGCGTTGACGATTCGAACCAGTTGACCGGCATCGCTGATCGAGAGGATCGAAGAGAGTTGGCCTTTTTGGACCAAAGCGCGACTGCGCTGGCCTCCTGCGAGGAGTTCGACGATCCAGACCCCTTGGCCATCGAGCTCCGGTAGTTCGATCGATTCGCGATGCCGCAGTTCGCTCTTTTGAGCGTAGGATAGTTTCCGCTGAACGTTTGGCACGACACCATCGAGGTCCAAGGCGGTCGAGATTGCAACCTGTTGTTTGCTGAGAATGTTGCGTGCGTTAAGCCTATAGATTCGAACCAGTAGCTCGGGTGTGTTCTTCAGATCGAGAGTCAAACTGACGCGCTGATCGGTTTTGAAAATCGAAGGGTTGTTCGGGGCAAAGCGGACTTCGATACGTTGCGAGAGCTCCTTTTGAGCTTCGGGTGAAAGCTGTGCATAGTAGATCTTCGGATCACCCAACCCGTGAAGGATTTTGGTGATCGCAAAAAAGCGTTGCAAATAGCCTCGATCCAGCAGTTTTGCAAAGTCATCCACGTTTGCATCGGTCTGGAAGAAGATATCCAGGTACTTTTCGATCAGAGGCGTATCGTCACCGATGGGGCGAGCCAAGTAGGTTATAGGAAAGGCGGTGTTTGGATCGACATGTGTTTTTGACCGAGCCGCATCGCGGAACTCCGATGCGCAGAAGGGGCGGAGATAGGGGAGCTTCAGATAACGCTTGAAGCGATCGCGATCCGGGGTTCCTTGTTCGAGGTCAAAGATCAGTCGTTGGTGCAAGACTGCAGCGATGAGACTGTTGTGGACTTCCGGAAGCGTTGCGACATAGTCTTCAGCCTGCTGGAGTTGCTTTCGTTTGACCGCAGGGTCTTGGAGCGACTCGTCATCCGAGGGAAGCAAATGACGAAGGACTTCCAAGACATAGTTGGTCTCTTGATTGAGGGTTGGGATTCGCTTTTGGAGCTCTTGGAGTTGCTCGAGGGTCAGTTCGCGATGGATCGGAGCCCATCCAAACCCGCGCGAATGGATGGTAGTAAGTTCTTCGACCATGCGGTCGATGAGTTTTGGTGAATCGATCCTGTGGGACCGAGAGAACCATTTTCGAAGTTCATCGATGTTAGGAACATCGCTCAGAGCATCACCCAGAACGTTGTCTTCGAGCGTATCGATCCCTTGATTTTTGACAGTGTCTTGGAGAATCTTTTTCCAATCCAAAAAGTTTGGATCGAGTTTGGTGTCCAGTTCCGCCGCTTCGTTTTTCTTGGGTGCAGGATGGGACGTGGCGATTTGAAATTCACGTTGGAGAAACTCAGCGGCTGCATTCGGATTGGATGCATACTCGAGGATCGCTTGGCGAGTTTGCATTCGCTGAGTCAGATCGTTTGCCCCATGCTTTGCGATCCACTGATCGAGCAGCGCGCGGGCTTGGGCTACGCTGGCTTGGTTCTGTGCGTGCAGGACGTTGAAGAAAAAGTAATCGGGGGTGTTGGGTATCAGCTCGGCGAGAGTTTGCTCGCGCTGGTCGCTAAGGGCGAATCGTTCGAGGAAGCCGAGAGGTTCGGTGATGCTAGTCATTGGTTCCGATTGGGCTTGGGTTTTCCCACCTAGGATCGAGACAGACAGGATGAACAAAGTCAGCAAGAGAAGAGTTGGATGCATGGTTGCAGCGAATGGTTGAACGATTTTTGGGGATTCAAGCGTGACAGTCAGCAATCCATCTTAGATCCCAAGCCTCAGAGGGCGACACCGAGAACGTAAAATGGATGGATTTCCACGAGAGTTAACGGTCCCAAGTTGGGTTTCTTAGGATTAAAAAACGATATCTCAGGAGTTTTCATCGTTGAAAGCTCAGTGGTTTCGTACGTGAAAGTGCTGAAAGCCTGGCGAAAGCCTACAGGCGTTTAGGCTTGGGGGTTTCAGCCCCAGCGGGTCGGCTTATCGGTAGCAAGCTCCCTTGCCACACGCCGCACTGGCGGATCCCAGAGGGATCTGAGCTATTAAAGTCTTTGCCAGTCCCGGTTTCGATCAGCAAAGATTGAAAACGAGTAGAATTTCGATTAGGCTGGTCATCGTTTTCTTTGGCTTGCCGTGATGGGATACTCAGGGTACAAGGGCTTATCGGATGAGATCTGGCGAATATGAAATGATGGTTGGATTGGTTTGCGCCGCCCTAGGTGCAGCCCTTTTTCCATATGTTTTTATCGGCTTGATAGGTGCATTGCTTTTGCTAGCGGCGTTCCTGATTCTGCTTACAACTGTTCCAAGGACGGAGAAGGAAGGTTGGATGCCTGAGAAAAAAAGCTGGGTAAGTGAGGTTGGTTACTTTCTCAGCGTATGCCTACTACTCTATGGGGCTCTTAACGGGGCATGCGCTATTGCCACAATGACGGAAAATAGAAGACTTGGCTCGGAATGGTATCTTGCTGGAACATGTACATTAATGGCTTCTATCCTGATGGAATCGGTATTGCGTTCGAGAACAAACTGGGGTCACAAAAGGTGCCTGTTTTGGGCGGTCACCACCTTTTGTGTTATGCCACTTGCAGTTTTTGTCTTTTGGATATTAAGTCCATTTCTACCGCTGACGGCATAGGCCCCCTTTTGACTTTTGGGTGGCTCTAAACGATAGTCTCTTATCTGACACAAATACCTTTCTTGGTAGAACCCCAAAATCATCGCTTTTTTCGGTGCTAAAAAGCATGCGGATTTCTATTTGACCCGTGGTCCGAATAATGGGGTCCACTTCGGATCACTCAAATTCATTTACAGCAAGTGATGCAAAGACTGCATCATAGTACTCGTCTTGAGTCTCACGCCGGATTGCATCTAAATCGACGGCCATAAGATCAGTCGACTCGCCTTCGGCGGACATGGCAGTTAAACCATTGAGATAATCGATCACGGATAAAACGTCCAGTGGTGTGACAAGTCCATCGCCATCGGTATCGAGTCCTGCGTCGTTGACAGTAGAACTAGGTACCGATTGCATCATAGATCGGTTGATGCGATCGATGAGCGTCAATACGTCCAGAGGAGATACAACCCCATCTCCATTGATATCCAATCCGTGCGACATGACCATGACGCTTGAAGATCTATTCGGGCTTGCGATATCGGTCTTGATAATCGTGTTATGGCCTGCCCCAGGATTGATTCGACTGAGATTACCAGTGACCTCAATGGTGTCATTTCCCCCGAGGGTAAAGATGGTGTTCTTACCGCCAGCGTCTTTAATCTGATTGTGTCCTGATCCAGCATGGATAAAGTCGTTGCCAAGCCCCGTTCGGATGACATCCGCTGCGGAGCCTGCGAAGATTCGATTATTTCCGAATAAGTCTTCGATACTCGACGCCCCGCGGCCGCTCTGGATGTAGTCATTTCCACGTCCTGATTCAATCTGCGTTGGAAGCGATAAGCCACCGACAACATTGATGAAGTCGTCGCCGTCGAAAGTCGCGATGTAAACCTTGCTGAAATCCTTGGTCGAAAATCGCTGTGTGGTGGTCTTACCGTTTCCGATGCGATTGACAACGGTGGTGTATTTCGGTTCCACGATAACGGTGATTTGATCCCGCTGATCCGAACCGATGATCTGCAACTGACCTGCAGAAATACCGGCACCCACGACAAAAAATTCCGTGGTTGCGATCGACCGCAGACCGGTACTCTGATCGATGAGCTTGATCGTCGCAAGATGCTTGCCCGGTTTCGTATAGGGATGACTGGCGTTGAACATGCGGCTTGAACCGAGTTCGATCGTCTCGACAGGGGTACCGTCTCCCCAATCGATGGATGCCAAATAGTGATCTTGGAGATTGACATCCTCGAAGCTAACCGTCGCCTTGGCCATTTGACCGATCGAAAGTGGGCTGCGAATCGGATCGATTGAAATCTTTTCGGTAGGATTGTCAACGATAGTGATGGTCTTTTGGTAATCGGTAAACTCGCCGTTTGGATGAAGCACACGTGCATAGATCAAATGCTCCCCTGCCCGGTCGTTCTTGATCGGGAACGTAAGAGAGTCACTGGCATCGACATAAGTGGCTCGATCGCGGGAATCTTTGTCCATGCTCACAAAAAAACGAAGTGCTGGTCCTGTAACTTGGGTGTTTTGAAGTGATCCGCCGAGCATAGGATCTTCGCCATTTGCCGATGGAACATACGGAGCGCAGTTAGAGAAAGACAGGAGGTGATTCAACGATTCCTGGTAGGTTGCAGATCCATCGCTGCTTGCGATCCTAAGTGCATAGTAGCTATCACAAGTGGATTCAGGAATCGCAACAGGAATCGTTAGCTCCTTATAGCCCCGAAGCAAGTGGATGGCGCCGGTACCTGCCGATGAAAACATTGGCGAAAGTACGTTGATCGAATTGCCGGGGTCTTTCTGCAATACATAGGTACGAGTATTGGTCGATGCACTGGATATGTCATTCCATTTCCCATTGTTGGTAATGGTTGTCGAGTACATCAATTCGGCGTAATCCTCATTATTTCCATTATCATTTGGTTCACCGGTGTTCCAGTTGCTATACCAACCGGACAGAGTGATTCCCGAAGGAGAATTACCCTTGTAGAACGGTTCCGATTGCACAGAACCTAGATCCCAAGTCCAGATTCCCTCCGTGGACGAATCGGTAGCGCCTATCCAGACACTTTTTGAATGGTTAGTGGCTATATAGGAAATGTAACTGTTGACTTGCGGCGAAGTGATCGCGCTTACCCATCCAGATTTGGTTTTTGCTGATGACTTAGCAATATCGATTGTGACGTAGCTTGATTGGTAGACAAAAGTATTTGTCCAATCGATTGGCGCAAGACTGCTTAAAACAATTTGGCCAGCGTCTTGATTGAATATCGGTATGTCTGCGCCAATATACAGGGATTTTGTGGAGTTTACTCGAATGTCTGCTTGAGTCGAAGTCGAACCGGTCGAACTGATCAGAGCCAAACCACCGACGGTGAAGTTCCCGTTGATCTGACCGATGTACGGGTCAGATGGATCTCGCCCGCTATAGAGAGTGCTGATGTTTTTGGGGAGAGCACGAATTGGGACTGCATCTTGAAAATTAAATACATCCGCTAGTTTGCCGACCATCTGTATCGCAGACTGACCGATCGTCAAATCACCCAAGTTTTCGACGTAGATTCCACCCAGGTATGAACTTGCTGCCAACTTGTCGACTTGAGTTGCGATTGGATTTGACTTTTGACCAACGCCGGTCCACGCAACAGATGAAGTTGCCGACTCGTTGATGCCGCCTGCGGACAAGATGGTTTCATCGGCAACAATGTTGAGCAAAGTGCTCGCAAGATTATTGATGATTCGACCATTCCCATTAGGCAGGCTTCCATCGACTCCCCGGTAATTGGCAACCACCAAAACAGATTCCTTGTTAGGTTCGTCGACGCTAGCCTGTGTTTCGAGAGTCCCGAGGAACACATCACCCGTCGAGAGTAAAACGATATTACCACCATCGCTGGTGATTGCGGCACCTGCCGTCATGTAGATTGTCGTGGCGTCTTGGCCGACCTTGACTTCGTTGAGTTGGTTAATCAGGGTTCCAGAGCTAACGACGATTTGTCCTGTCCCGGTCGAACGCACGGTAGGTAGTTGTAGCACGTAGCCGGTCATGGTATGGCCACTATTGTTGTCGTTCCACTTCCCGTCGACTGTGGGATTATGGATGATTGTTAGATTGTCCTCATTGTTGTTGTAGTTGTTTGGCTCATTCGCGTTCCACTTCCCGTCAACGATTGTTGAGAAAGGATCGTATTTGAATTTGTCATCTGAGGTTTCGTAGTAGAACTCGATCCCTCTTGATCCACTGACTTGCTTGCCTGTCGAAGGTCCTTCGGTCCATCTCCAACTTCCTTCTTGTTGCGAGTCTGAACCGCCTGCCCAAATTTCGGAGTAAGAAGTCGAACTGTTTCTCAGTTGAGATTTAACCCACTCATTGAGGCTGTTGATTGCCAGGGGGGCAATCCAGCCGCCACGGCTTTGTGCATCCGACTGGGCATTGCTGTAGTTAAAGCTACCCTCTTGTATGCTATAAATCGGCTCCAATCGAACGCCATAGGCTCCGATGAGATTGATATTCCCTGAGTCGCTGACGATTGGGGCATCGACAATCAAGCTGAATGGGAGGTTCTTTGCGTTGTCTTCGATTGGGAAGGTAAGCTGAGTATTCGTCGCAGAACCTTGGGCAGCCAATGTAAGGTTTCCGCCTCCGCTAAGTGTAACCGCCCCGGCCACAATGATGATACCACCACTGACCAGTTCCAGATCCCCATCGGTGAGCGTGAACTCGTTTACTTCGAGGTCGCCTTGGTTGAATAAGTGAATCGATCCTCCTACGTTGTCGCCAGTAACGGATCCTACGTTTACGATCGTCAAATGTTCAACTGTTCCAGCGCCACCAACGCCATCGAATTTCAAAGTCCCAGTAATCAGGATTGGATGAGTGTCGGATTCGGACTCGGCTCGTAGATCGCCAGAACCATGGAGGGTGACTTGGTGAGTGCGACTGGTTTGTATAACGTTGCTGACTTCTACGACCATTGGGAAATCAAGGTCGATGTTTCCTGCCAACGATAGGATTCGGTCCACCTGCAGTTTCTGTAATTCGCCGGTTGAGAAATCTTGCAAATTTGAATGAAGTTGGATGTCTCCATTGGTTTCGACTTTCAGGTATCCGTCGTTTACCATTTGTGCATCGATGGACACCAAAGGTGAATTCGCGTTGGCAGGGTTGCGGGAGGCATCAAGTCCAATGATGGTAATTCCGTTCTTTGCCGATATCAGATGAGGCATTGCGTCCTGAGTGGACGAATCATTGCCAATGCGATAGGTAATAGGGCCTGAAGTTGTGCTAGGCAATAATTCGAGGTTTACCGAATCACCTATCAATCGCTCGATGCCAGAATAGCTCGAGGAGTCCGCGGGTAGTTCCGCACGAACGGAGAGCGTAACTGCTTTTTTGGAGTCAGCATTCAAGGCGCTACCAATGTACTGAGATTGATTTAGATTTATAGCGATTGGATATTTGGCCGAGCCTGCTGTGGTGTGAGTGCCGATGTCTCCGCTGGCCTGCAGGTTGACAATAGATGCCGTGATAGCAGAGCCATACGTTGGAATGACCGTTGAGGCGATATTTCCTGCTAGATTGACGAGATTTACAAAACCACGGTTGGTGGTGAGAGAACCAGTTATCAGAAGCGTTGGCTTAGCGAGGGAATCGTCCGTCCACGTGTTTCGGATATTGATCATGCCATCCTTTGGGATCCCTGTTGTGGATCCCAAAGTGAAACCATTAGAAATTCCTGCCGGTAGGATAGGTGTGATGATTGGTTGGCTTACAATGATACTTTTAGTGAGCACAGAATAATCAATCGAGCCGATTTGTAGGTCAAGCTTGGAACTATTTTCGATATCTACTTCAGCTAGCCCGCCATAAGTACTCGAGCCCCTGAGTTCCACACTACCACTGGAGTTCGGGCTTGAGGTATTTCCTGTAATCGGTTGGAGTTCATTGATGTTGAAATTCAATTCCTGTTGGCTACCAGAGAAGCTACCCACGGATTGAACTACAATAGGTTGAATGTCTGGTAGCTTATCACCCTGTTGAAATCCACCGGATAGAACCACGCCGTTGATGGTTTGGATGATTTGATCCTCATCGACCGATAGGCCTTGTTTGTAGCCCTTCCATGTTCTCGCATTCCAATCAATCTTTCTTTGAGGATTGACGGTGATGCGGGTTGTATGGTGGGCCGTGAGTGCCTCGACCCTGATATCTTCGGGCGCGATGGTTTGGTTCGTATTGACATCGATTCGGTCAGCGACAATCGTAGCGCTGTCCTCAGAATGAACCGTGGTTGTGGTAGCGATCAAAAGACTTGCGTCCGCTCTGGATTCGAAACCAGTTCCGGTCCTAGCCTTGGATCGCAAATCGACGTTTTCTTGGGATGCCGTTACCTGAACCGTATCACCTATAATCCAAGCATCATCCAAGATATTCACAGCAAGCGAGTCATCGGTAATCGAGATATCCGAGCGTGATTTTCGCGGAAGCCCGATCCCTCCACCCTTGGAATAGATGTTTGGTTCCTGGTCTGTTTTCAGTCCTAACCCCGATGCGAGCAGCGTTACGTTCGAACCCCTCAAGGTCGCATCGCCAATCTCGACTTTCGTCGTATTGGTCATTTCGGAATTCTTTACGAAATGGATGCCAGAGTCATCGTCTCGATTTGCTTTCGAGTTTCCAAACGCGGCCCCTGCCTTTGTTGTGGCAGAGATTTGACCTCCGAAAGCTCGATAAGCGTTGAGTGAAAGGTTTTCCGTCGCAGTTAGATTTGCGCCGTCTGCGATAACAATCGATGAATCGAAACTATTTGATATTTTTGAATTCGCGTCGGAAAATGCGAGAGCGGCAGCATAGCTTGACGTATCCGCATGGCTTTCAGCATCATCAGAAACTTTGGTTTCGACGATTAGATCCCTCGATGCAAAGATATCCCCTTGTAGAACAATTTTTGCGGAATGCTCTAAATACGTACTTGCGGACGCACTGGAGTCCGAGACGTAAACGGAACCCCCATAAGCTTCTGATTTCGAGTTTGCATTTCCCGCTGCCTTAGCAGTGATATCCACGTCATTAGCGACCAAGCTTGACCCAACTTGGCTCGATATCCAGATATGCGGCTTAGCATAACTGGTCGCATCGGGAAGTAGGAAACTCATCAGGAAGGAGGCTCCCACAACATGGGACACACTGCTGGCTTTTCCGGTGGAAGTTGGAACAGGTGCATTCGTTGCTTTTTGATAGATCAATTCGTTGGTGGTACTGGTCGAAGAGGATGAAATATCAAAAACAAATTGCTGCTTACCTGATCCCACCGAAGTCAGGTCGATGCCCAAGGTCCCAAGATAACTTCCATTGCCAATGACCACTCCAGTGAGGTCGTCTGTATTTACGAGGTTCTCTATAGCAATTCCATGACTAGCATCCTCAAGGCTCGCTGCTAGTTTGAATTGATCATCACTCGTTCGAATCACATAGTAGGTTTGGCCGGAAACGAGTCCACCTATAGGTTGCTGATCCACTTTTAGTAGACTCTGGTTGATCTTTTCGGGTACCCCTTGTCCGCTGATCGTTACTAAAGATCCTTTACCTCCAGATTCTGTCAGCGAGTAGAGTTTGATGGATTGCTGGCGCGACGAATCATTTTGAATTTTTTCCAGCCAATATCGCGCCCCATCGACAAGCCCATTGATCGTTGCATTGTTGGAAGCGCCAAGCCACGCGTTTCCTTTTCCAGAGAGCAGGTTTTTTACAACGTCGTTGTCGGAACTGGAGCCCACGGTGGCGATCCATCCACCTCGGGATTTCGCATTGGATTGCGCCTGCTGATAAGTACCTTTGTAGGCAATAACCTCGTACTTTGGATATTCGACCAAATAGGAGAGTTTCTCGTCGTCTCGATCCAGATCATTCCAGAGACCACTTTCGTACATCATCAATGCATCTTCGCTTGAAAATGCGCCTCCATCATTCGGCTCACCGGAAGCCCATGGTGGAGAGAACGATCTTGTCGCAGAGCCCTTATTGTTTCCTTGCCAAAATTGCTGGTAGGCAATCGGATCGTTGGGTGTGTCCCAGATCCAGCGATCTTCTTTATCATGATCGCTACCACCTAACCAGACCGAGCGTCCGCCCGCTGCATCTTTAGCGGTTTGCCACTCCTGATCGCTATCGATCGATGCTAACCATCCTCCCAAGCTACTGGCTCGGTTTTTCGCGTCCACCCAAGTCCTCGCATCATCGTATCGGACGAACTGAGGTCGTTCTAAAACGTAGTAATTGAGTTCTTGTTTTTGGGTTTCTGACGACCAAGTTCCATCGGTGGAGATGAAGGCGCTGGAAATTTGCGGTTGATATTGGAGTTTGAAATCCCGAACTTTTTGAGTCGATGTACTACCGCCATAGGAACCGGTAAAGCCGATGTAGGCTACGTTGGTTCCAAGTGCATTCGCCAGGTCGACACTATAAACATGTTGATAGCTCTGGGTCGATCCATCTGGATGTTTTTCAACCAATTGCTCCGATAGCGTCTTCTCTATAGCGTTGTACTTGAGTGTCACAGCGATCGGATTGCCCGATTTGATATTCACAGGTGTATTGCTAAGGTAGGAAGTTGCGCTATTTGCCACTGTAACGTTCGTTCCGACGATCTTAGGCGAGGCGTTGTAGAGATTCATCAAATACGCGGCTTTATTGCCTGAGATACCTGAATAGCCAAGCCCTCCACCGGTAGCGCCGATCGCATCGATGCCTTGGTTTTGAAAAACCAGGGCAATCCCATCAGCAGCTTTATTTCCAGAAGCTTGGTAAGTGAACTCAATTGAAAAATCGGAGTCAATCGGCATGCGTTTTTGAAACCAAGCAGCCGATTTAGAGATATCCGTCGAAGTAGATGATGTTTTCTCTGTCAGTGTGATTTCAGATTTTGAGTCATCCAGTCGTGAACCTACCATCGCAAAATCTGCGAATCCAATCACCGATCCATTGTCAAAGATCGGTTGGTCCGTGGACCAATTCGAGTAGTTTCCTCCAACGGCTTGTCCTGAATTGTCTACGGTTGAGTTCGTCCAGAATTGAACACCCTCGAGTTGAGTGGCTCCTGAAATGTTTTGGTCCGGTCCCTCCGTCCAGTACCAATCACCTGGATTGGAATCCGAGTCGTAAATGACGGGGCCATCTACCAAAAAATCGTCAATCCGATCCCCGATGTAGATCGTGTTGGGGTTGGTCGTGTCCGAGGAGAAACTCCCGTCGGAGTTCGTCATCTGATTAACCGATGTGGATGTAAACGAAACACCATTGGCAGCTTTGTAGGTAACGTTCTGTAGATTGGAAAAGCCGTGGCCTGGAATCGTCAAAGATCCTGCAGAGTCTATCGCGCTTCCATCGATTGCCTGGGGTTTGTCGGGAATGTGCTGTGAATCAACAAGCATGATACTATTACCGTCCATGCGATTAATGTAATAGGATCTGCCTTCGACCAATCCTCCGATCGATTCCGCCCCGATTTGTCTGTAGACCAGTTTGTCCCAACTGGTCGGATTCCAGTCCTTCAGGTCAAATGGACCTTTCAGATAGCCAGTCTGACTGCCGAAATATAGTTTGTCGTTTGCAAGATCGATCGGCGCAAGATCGCTATCGATGGCAACGCCCAAGGCGACCTTCTTGGCATTCACCCATAAGACAGGATAATCCCTTTGATCTTCCAGTCCTGTAACTACAAATCCGCTGGTTCCCGTTAGGTACTTAACGATATCTCCTGATTGCAATCGATGATTATCTAAAAACGCGATCGTATCGTAGTCGGAATCGACATCGGTATAGGGATCAAAGTCCGTTGGCCTTTCGCCCTGATCAATTCCGCCAAGCCCCTGGATTTCAATCCCTCCGTGTACCGATTTGATCTTGGCTTTGGATCGAATCAACACATGCAGATCCGGTTCGACCGTTGCGATTGCGGTAGGATTGAGGATCGTTGATATGTAGGAAAGTCCATTGTTTCCATTCTCTGCCAATGCATCGATGGTGGATCTTGCAAGAATCCCGACGTTTCCTTGGGCTAAAAGTGTGGTGGTATTGGATCCAAAACTCTCATCGCTACCAATAGAAACATTGATTGCGGGCTTGACGTTGACATCTAGCGTGAGCCCAGATCCGGCAAAGCCCAATGCGTAAGTGGATTGCTTTGTCATGCCATGGGCGAATCCAGATGCGTTGGAAGCTATTTGAATTTTCCCAGCGGATTCGATCTCGGTTCTACCGTGAATATCGACGCCGACCGTCGGTGAGGTATCCATAGTCATTCGAACAGTGTTGACCGCTAAAAGTCCGACACTCACGCTTCCTGAGCGGACTGTCGATAGAGCCGTGCCATTGAAATCGGAAAAGATCTGGATGTCTCCTTGATCGGTTTTCAGCGACAGCGGGAAGGTTGGATCCTCTCCAGAAATCAATGAATTCAACGACGATTTCATGAACGATTTGATATGGGACGTGCTTTCAGAAGCTGCAAGACCAAGAGATGCAGACCATACAACACCCTCTGAGCGGATGCTAGCATCGGATTGGCTGAGGACTTGGATATTTCCGTCTTGGGATCGGACCTCGTACGAAGAAGATCCATTTCTGGGCATCGATCCTGAAGTTGTGTTGATGCTCGCGCTGACATGATTTTCTTGCTCTTGATAGATCAGGGGAATGGACGCGGCATAGGCTACGACCCCAATAGCTACGGAAGTATCCCGGATATTCCCGTCCATCGATGTGTGATCGACACTGATGACTTCGACATCCATTTTTGCATCGATTGAGCTATCAGTAATCTGAGCAGCAACTACGTTTGCCGATGTTGCATCAACATCACTACGCACGATAGTGGCTGAAAATGAAACGGGATATCCACTAACCACACCAACGGCAAACGAAACCCCGACGCTATGGACATCGGAAGAGATGTTGTTGCCGATAGCAACTTGAGGGAAATGGATCTTGGATTTGTCTGGTAGTCGCGCTGCGGATGGAAGATCCACGGATGCATGGACGCTGACGTCTCCGAATTCCGTCGCAACAGCCGATCCTTGAATATCCGCGAGAACGTCGTCTTGGAGGATTGTTTTTGATTTTGCTTCTCCGTAGACTGCCGCTGCAGCCAATCCATTTCCAGATAATGCGACTTGGACATCTACTTCCCATAATTTCGAATAGATCCATGGGGAACTCGATGCTGTAACGGTGAGACTTCCCGCGTGAACTTCCGAGTCGTTCAGTTGAGCATACGTATTCGATGGATAATCCTTTCCATCCTCTGAATCCAATTTAAGATTATTTCTGACGACGGTATCCGCGGTGGAAAGACTAGCCGAGACCCCCTCGCTTGTTCCGGTGAAACCAACACTGACCGCTGCGACATGGCTCGCTAAATTCGTTTGCTTCGATGCGGAAATTGAAACTTCGTTTTCTGCGTAAATTTTTGAACCGTTTTTTGCAAAAGCTCGTACGTCAGTAGCAACATCGTTGTTAGCAATTTGGGTTAATGCTCCGACGGATACTACAACGGATCCACCCAACTCGATAGCGATCAAACCACCGATCCCTTTAGCGATAACCGTACTTGTATCAGTCGCAACAATCGATACCGTCTCGGCCTTGTCCGATTCTGCTCCGATGTTACTGGAATCAACCCATGCTTTTGTTGAGGTACGAACATCATTAGTGGACCAAACTCCGATCCAATTTGCAGCGATGTTTCCGCTTGAATCACCGATTCCTATTTGCAGAGCGATGTTGTCAGCTTGTGAAATGAGCTCGTTCGCCGAAGATGCAAGGATCTCTAATGAATCGCTGATCAACAGATCAGTATTTTTGACAAAGCTGGAAGTATCTGTAGTGATTTCATTGCTCGTTACCCCGAGCCCTACGGTTACTTCGACAAGGTTTTTACCTGACCAACTTACCTGGCCGCTGATGACGCGGCTCTGAATACTCGATTGGCTAAACGCATCGATGGAGAGTTTATCGGTGTTAATCGAAGAGTCACAAATCGAAGCGATCACGTCGCCACCGATGGTATTGATGGCAATCGCGCCAGCGATATTTCCAGACACTTTTGATTCCGTCGTAAGAATCCCAATGGATGCTGTTAGCGCTTGGATATCCGCATCGCTTTTTGCTTTGATCTGGACATCTACGTCGTCCGCTCCATTTGAAAGAACCCTCGCGTCCGATATCGCCGCCTTGAGCATCGAATTGTCCGAGACTTCATTGCTGCTCCAAGCAAGACCGACCGTACCCGCAAGTACTCCCTTGGTGTGGTAAGACCAAGACGCTGAACCGCTGAGAGTCCATATTTGGGATTCATCAGATGCGCCGATTTCTAATGATTTTTTTATGGATAAGTGGGTTGCGAACTCTTCGTCAGAATCCTCTTCTTGTCCTAAAATGGCTTTGATACTTCGGCGGATTGTATTTTGGGACCCAGATTCTGTAATTGCGATACCGGTAGCCAAAGCTCCTGCAATGGTTACAGCAAGGATTTTGGACGCGTCGTTAGCGACAATTTCAACCGATTCGGCTTCGATTTCCGTATCGCCAGATATGTTCGAAAGAATCTCATAGTTATCAAAGTCGGATTCTCCAAATTGGTTGAACGCATTCGACCCACCGATAGCAAATCCATACCCGTCTTGCCGTTTCTTTGCTATCGCAAAACCACCTGCGTCCGCGGTCATGAAATGACTGTTTTGTGCGTCGACGATCACCTCACCGGTGCCTGTCGTTTCGTTTCCAACGACGATTTTGGCATCTTCGATGATTGCCTTGGTTCTACCCGTAATTTGATTGTTTGCCATGGAGTAGACTCCCGAAATCGCAACACCTTTGCTTGCCGCGACACCTAAACATGCTGCTGCCGCAAATAGTGAAACGCCTGTCGAATCCGTAGGATCCTGATCGGATTGGGAGTTCGATTCAGATCCGGCGTTCGCTCGGATTTCTAGATTGCCATCGACGAGCAAAACAACAGGATGATCGGTGTTTTTCGATGAGTTAACCAGCAAGGCTTGTGTATCCCAGTCCGCCCGATTGACGGCAAAGGAGCCTGAAAGTGCGACGGATACCCCTTCTTGTTTGAGCCCTGTTTTGGCAATAGCCATTGCGCCAGCCAGCGCCCAAGATCGCGATTGATTGCGGCTATCGATTTCAAGGTCGCCGCCTACATGAAGGACCGAAAAACCTTGAAGATCCAATTTCGAAAGAGTGTTGTCCTCGAGATTATTGAACGCTGCATCGCCAGCAATACTGAAAGAAACCTTCTTTTTCACTTTTCCACCGGCAGGTTGTCCATCCCCTGCTGCGTTTGCGATAGGTTGGTTTGCATTGGCAGCGCCATTTGCCTTGGGTTTAGCAAATCGGAATGTTGGAATCGCACCAACAAGGGCGACGTTCCAGGCACCGCCTGAATTCAATGCGGATAGTTCCATCGCTGTAACATCGAGCGATCCTCCGTCTTTTGATTCACGGTAGTTATCGTTCTTGATGTATCTGTCGGAATCTGGGATTTCCCCGACGATTGCTTGTGTGAAACGCTTTGCATCTACATAACCATAGCTGACCCCAATTCCGACCGTGCCGCTTGCTAATAGCCCACCCGAACCCAGGACGTGGCCAGAGTCGCTGCTTACATCGAGGGCAAGTTCGCCACCTGTAATTACTGCACCAGGAGCAACATGCGCGATGGTTGTGCTCTCTTGAATCGATTGGTTGGAACTGAACCCTACCGCTACAACATCAGACTCGCTTCCGGCCTGGGAAAACAGGTTCTTTCTTCCGTATTCGTGGGCGACAATTTCGGTTTTGCCACGGTTGCCGGAATGGACCATTGCCCCGCCTTCGATTCGCGCGATCGTCTCGGATCTCGATCCAAGATAGAGTTCGCTCAATCCAATCCCAAGTTGCTTACCTTTGGTTCCAAACAAACTGAACTGCGAGCCTATTTCTCCTTGTAGTCCACCCGATTCCCACTTATCTCCTGGGAGGAGATTGGCGAGCTTAAAAAAAGAAATTTTGAGCAACTCAAAAAGGTTCGGGTTTAACTGAATTTGGCCAGCGAAGTCAACGGACTCCATGGACGTGCTTGATTCGATGAAAACGGTTTGCGTATCGGATTGGAACTCTGGTTTTTGATTCACACGGGCGCCATCTTTAATCACGGCAATCGAAGAGTTTTCGTAGTTAGCTATCGCAAATGATCCTGCGATCGCTACCTTGCTCCTCTTTTCATACAAATCGTCTCCCCCCTGCGACGGAACCTTGTTATCATCCCTATTGAAGACTGTACTGTTGGAGTACAGGTTCATGAACCCCAGTAGTCCGAGCGAAGTCGATAGACTCGAGAAGTAACTCGGTAACTCGCCTAGACCTGCAAAAAATTCGCTAATGTCTCCATCCATTGACGGGAATTTAGGAAAAGTGCCGCGAGGATAAACCAACTCCGACGCGATGGAAGTATCTCCTGCAGCATCGAGTTGGGCGGATGGTTCGATGACGGTTGAGACGTTATTAATGAAGAACTGGTTGGCAAAAGATGCGGCAATCGCATAGGTTTTTGCCATGCCTGTCAGCCCGCTCCATCCGACAGTTTTTGTGTTATGCAGAATTTCGGAATCGATTGAAATGTCACCAAGTGATTCCAGGGTGCCGCTGACGATAGTTTTGACGGTGTGATCGGAATATGCACCCGCGAAAGCCGCAGCACCTCCGAAGCCCTTTCGCTTACCTTCCCCAGTTTTTATGGTTTCAGGTTTGAAAACCGCTTTCCATGAATTCTTGCTAAATCGTACTTCCGGATTCATCAAGATATCCTTAAATGCAACCTTTCCGCCTAACTTAGGTTGAGATTCGGAATTGCTATTCGCATGCAAAACGCTTTCGATCTCGATACCAAAGACTTCCGGTTGACTCAATTGAACACTTGTTGTGCCACCCCAATTTGTGGTGTCGAATGCAATTGCGGTTGTTAGCAGTGCATCGAGCAAGGAGGGGGCAAGCCTTAACGAGTTTGGTCCGTCGACAACCGCAAAATAAGTGACCTCTGAAATCAATCCAATGATCGGAGAATCACCCATGGTGTAGGTAGAATCGATCTCGAGGCCGTGTTCGTTACCGGTTGCTCCCGATCCTAAAGCATGGGGGCCTCCGTCAGCCGATAGGCTCAGTTGCAGGTGATCTGCATCCACTCGAAGTACAAAGTAGGATTGACCGTTTACCAATCCAGGAATGGGATTTCCTGTGCCCGACAAATAGGTTACTTTTTGCCCGATCGAGTATCCGTGGCCAGGGATTCGTATTTGGTTGCTGCTAACGGTTTTTGTCGCGCCCGGATCGAAAGAAACCGTTTCTATTTCATCGTCGAGGGTTTGATTTCCCGGATGGATTTGTAAAACATGCAATCCGAGTGAGGAAGTTCCAACAGAGGTGATATCGATCGCCAGTGAAGCTGACGCATTGCTGCTGGATGATGCCAATTGAATCAGGTCACTTCCCTTAGCGATTACGTAGTAATCCTGTCCATTGACCAAACCTCCGATTGGCGTGTTCGCTCCGGATAAGTAAGTGACTCGCTGGCCAGTCGTCCAGTTATCGCCTGTTACACGCGCGAGTTTAAGCGTATTGTTTTGAACGTCGACTAGGTCTGTCGTTCGGCCTGCATCGAACGTTTGGACCGTGGTCGAAACGTCGAAGTACTGCGCGGTACCAGTTCCGAGTGCTAGTAGATCGATGTAGTTCTGTGTAGTGCTTGCACCGAGGTTTTCGGCGAGCCGGATGCGGTTTTCGTCTAATCGGATCACATAGTAGTCGGAATCCGATCGTAGCCCTCCAACAGTTTCACCATCACCTTGATCATAGTGCACCATCTGCCCCGTTCTCAAATCGTGATTCGGAGTGATGATCCAATCGTTGATCAGATCGGTATTCGAAGCAACGAAGGATTGGAGGTTCCCCGAACCAGATGTTGGACCGGAACCCAAGTCAACAGGTTTTCTTGCATAGCAATCATCCAGACTCGCTGCCAACTGGATCATCGTTGGATTCAATAGGATCACGTAATAGTCTTGTCCGGCGACCAGGTTCCCAATTGGCAGATTCCCTGTGCCAGGTTGGTAAGTTAGACGCTGAGCATTAACCAGGGCGTGCCCCTCAGGAAAGGCTAGTGTATTTTGAATTGAATCAAGTGCGGGAATAGTCGCGTTTGCAGTCGGATCAAAGTTGAGCGTTTTGTCAGGAGAAACAAAAGCGAGTTGCCCGCTCTCTGGTTTATGGAACGAAATCTTTTTAAGCCCGATAGCATCGGCAGAGGAAACCGCGATTTGAATCCGATCCGCATCGACAACAATCGCATAAAACGTTGTGCCATCAACCAAATCTCCTTGGTCAACGCTCGTCATCGTATCGCCGGAGTAGTACAGATAAACCAATGGGTCTCCCGTCTTTAGTCCATGGTTTGAAAAAATGAATATGTCATTGGTCAAATCAAAGACGGATTTATCGAGCGTCAATGTCTCGGTGGGATCAAACTGAAGAATAGAATCATTCGGTAGAAATGTCGCCGAGCGAACCATGGGTTTCTCTGCTTCAATCTCCGGATCAACTCGATAGACCAACTGTGTACCTATGCTTAGACCAGTCGTGTCAATGTTGAAAGTATTTGTCTCTGGATCTAAGTCTGCCTGCGGATTGAATGTGATGCTGCGCCCAACATATTCAAATGCATGGGGGCTTCCTTGGCCAACTCCACTCATCACAATCGAATTTCTCGATTGAGCATCTTCCAGGGACTTGGCCAGTTGAAAATGATCGCTATCGATCCGAACCACGAAATAGGAATCGCCATCGAAGAGCCCTTCGATGGGTTGGGGCGATTGATCCTCATCTCCAGGACTTGGGTCCCCGGTACCTATGGCTGAGTACTTGACCTCTTGCCAGTCCGTGAATCCGTGATTTGGGATATTGAAAGTGCTTCCCTGGAGCGTCATCTTGGGGTCGAAATCCTTTTGGGTTACGACATCGAAAATTTGAGTGGATGGGTTGTCTGTGCTCTTCCTAATCGGTTTATCCAAATCCAATTCCATTTGGTAAGCGAGTTTCAGACTGGTATCCGTCTTTCCGACGATTCGATAGGTGGTGTCGTGGATTAGCCCTTGGACAGGTTCTCCTTTCGTCGAGTCGAAACCACTGACCGTATAGAGGACTTCGTCGCCTCGGTCCCAACTGCCGATCAGGTCTAACGAATTTTGATCGCCAACGCGAATGCTATCGGTCGTGAAGTTTGTGGAATTGAGCGTAAGGGATTCCGGGAGAGCACCGACTGCAGTGACAGTACCTTTTATCTCTGTCTGGATGGTTGCGTTATCGGTTCCAAGGGCAAAGGTGATTCCCACGAAACCGTCTCCGTAGGAACGGGTTCCGGATTTCGCACTCGCTTTTGTACCCCCTTCGGATGTGATTTTCAGGTTTGCACCCGAATTCAAGACCACTTCAGAATCGATGAGGGTCTTGATCGTCAATTCGTTCTGGGCCATTGAAAAGGCGATCATGGTCGCATCAGCTTTGGCGTTAATGCTCTCGACCGATTGCGGCTCAGATTTTAGACCGCCCATTGAAGCGAGGGTTCTTGAAGCCATGACCGCTTCGGCTTCCCCTGTGGAACTTATGCTAATATCGCCCTTTTGAGTCGACAGATGCGATTTTCCATCAATGGTTGTCTTGGAGGTTCCTGTAGCACTTCCATAGCTGACGGCCGATTCAAATCCATTGCTTCCTATAAATGGTTTTGTCTGGACTGATTCACCCTCGGATTTTGTGATCGCCTCGCTCTGGATGTCGATGGATTCCTCCGCCTCAAGGGTTGAATCGGTGATTGTTACCTGAGCATCTGTCGCACGGATAAATACTGACACCGGAGGCCATTGCACGATAGATCCAAAGCCATGCTCTAGTTCTTCTCCCCCTTTTTCCTCCAGAAGATGATCTAGAAGTCCATCCCACAAGCCACCTGTGATCATCGATCCGTACCACTCATACTCTCCGTCGAAAAACCCTATGCCATCATCCGCAATCGCCTCGATCGTGATCGCTTCCCCTGCGATTTCCGAATCCCTGATTGCGACGGAAACCGTATTTGTATCGACGCCAACAATCTGTTTACGAAATTTCCTGTTCTGCTTCTCCGCCTTGATCTCGATTTCCCCGCCGCGTAGATGAGCACCCACGAGGTTTACGGATCGATCGTCTGGGCCAAGATCGGTTATATTCGAACTGTCTTTACTTGTGAGAAGTATTTCTCCTGGCTTGGAAGTTTCGGTGTCCGTAGTGTGCTCTGCGGCTGCAATCAGCGACCCATAGACATCCACCGACCAGTGAGTCTGGGGTTTGATGTCGCCAGCTTGACCATTGAGGGTGGTATCGATCGTCGCATCATGCGCAAGGATCAAATCGACACGAAAGTTCTCTTCGTCCGAGACGACGAGGTTGTGTCCGCCGGTAGTGATGCTTCCAAATACGATGGGGATGCTTCCCCCACCACCTGTGAAGTACAA
>Ga0082207_1000059_pt1 | contig 72660 bp, 22 predicted proteins | sample LakMenEpi10Aug09_FD_71540 | JGI IMG/M metagenome (GOLD analysis project Ga0082207, IMG submission 71540) | reverse complement strand
TTTCAAATTACTCAAGCTAAATTTTATGTTGATTTACTGCCAGATAATCAACAAAATTGGGCTATTGCTTTTGATCTATATCCGTTGGAAATCAATCAGGAAATCAAGCGGAACTGTAAAGTTAGTCTGTCCCCCAATATTAAGTTTAAGGAAGCTCAGGCAAGTTTAGGAGGAACTGATTTTGCCCTAGAATACCCCGAATTACAACCAACAATTATAGCGACAGGAGTTGGGGAATATAAGGCTGATTGGGAATATCGAAAAGCACAGGGAAAAGGAGTTCAAGGAAGTAAATTTATGCACATGATTGTCAAAGTCCCTAATAATATGCAATTGGTGAGGACTAAGTTAAATTTAACTGCCCGCTTGGAACAAAATGGTAATCCCTTAGTTAAATGGCTTTTTAAAACTGACATTAAAAAAGTGCCAAGCGATTGCTTAATAGTCAATTTAGTTGGCTAATATTTACTCAATTCCTACATCAATAAATGCTTGAGAAATAGCATCTAATTGAACCTCTATATGAGGAGAGGGTGCTAGTAATCGCTGTGCTTGTTGTTCAAATACTCTACGACTATCGAGGAAGTTGTTGAGCGCAGAAATAGATTTCAGAACTTCACGGAATAGCTTAAGAGCAAATTCGCCATTAAAAAGAGGCTCTCCATCGATAACAGGGTTATGAATTGTCATCAATCGATAAAAAGCATGACTATGAATCAAGGAAAGTTCGTGATAATTCTTGGCCGTATTCCAATCAATTTGTCCATAGACAGACCCTGCATCTGTAAACCTTAAAGAAAGTAATGTATCTAATCGTCTCAGGGATCCAGTTCCTTCTTGAAAGTTTTCTCCCACATCCCACAGCCAATTATGAGGATTATTCCAATAATAAGGATTATCCCTATGATAGTTACGCACTAAAACCGCAAATATGTCACAAAAAGATTCTGCAAGTGGATTTTTTGGCGGAGACTTAATTAAACCATGACAAAATTCATGAGCTACTACTGTGATATCGGTTCCATAAGAACGCATTATACCATTAATTTCTCTTTGTCCAAATAAAGCCCGTTTAATTTCTCCTTGTCCAGATGAGGCCGGTTTTGCATACCATAAGGCAGGGACATCAAAATTAATGATAGCTTCATATTTATCTAGTGGTCTGCTGAAGTTACCTTTGATAAACTGGGCAACGGTTTCAACATTATCACGAGCTTCTTGGCAAAAATCGCGACAAAGATCATCTACTAATCGGTGATTAGCGCGATTGATCTCAGAGAAATAATCGTTATCTCTCGAATTATAAGTTCGTGAAAGCCCACAGTTACCATTAGATGGTGCGTCATTGCATTCTGTGCAGACCATAAGTTTTTGCCCCCGATAAATTCATAAGTTCCAGTCAGCGCTTAAGTAACTAATCATAGTTAAAAAGTCGATTATGTACAATTAAATTCATAAGTTCCAGTCAGCGCTTAAGTAACTAATCATAGTTAAAAAGTCGATTATGTACAATATGGTACGCAAAACAGTCGATTATTTACGCACAATCTGTACATAAACCACTTTTCTACTGATTTCACTAAGCACCGTTGCTCTCTACAGTAAAATTGCTAAAATTTAAGCAAGTCAAAACTACAGAAAGAAGATGGATAAAATACCCGTGTATTTCCCGTCAAAAAGTGGATTATATTTGAATAATGTCAAAAAAGTTTACCAAAACCAGCCCAACAGTTAGGGATATTTTGGTAAATATCTCCAAACGATAGACAGTTTGGCAGTAGGTTATGGACAGAACCCTTTTAGCAGAAGGTTCTCAAATTTGAGAGTTCGAGTATTATCTGACCTGTGTGGGCATCTATCACATAATCAGTTAATTCCAGTGATGTTCCAACAGATTTTTCGCCACTGGTTGGAGCCATAACTTTAATATTCGTAACATAAACAAGTCTCCATTCACCTAGCTTGTGACTGGAGCCATTAGAAAAGTGTTTGAAATAATAGTAAAGCTCGGGATTAATATCACAATCCTTTAGGGCTTCTGGGGAAATAGACTCACCCTTCTCAAGACAATATTTGCTTATCGAATCTTTTAGATCTTTTTCAGTAACTTGCGGATTTTTGTCAGGAAATCCTTTTTTTACAGCTTCATCTTGAGCAACTTCAGACGAGTTTGCAAACAAAAATTTATTGTCTTCGTCTAAATCAACAATGATCGAGGAGCCGTATAAAGGGATACCTTGGTATCGGAGGCGATATTTGAATTTGAATGCTTGAGTAAATTTCGATTGATACTTATCTACAAGTTCAAATTCAACCAGCAAACCCGTGGACAATTCGACTGTCCTAGAGTTCCCCGTCTCGAGCTTGGGCTGAGGTTCTTTGGACTGAGAGGTAGTGAAAAGGCTAAACTTCTCTCCTGCGCCACCGGGTGAACCCGAGCGAGACAACTCAATTGCTCTATGTTCTAATTCAGTTGTTTTTTTCTTTTCTAACTGTTTTGGCATTTTACAATCACTGCAAAGGTGTTACAAAGTGTTACAAAAACGAGATAAAATAACCTTGTCCATTTATTCTGACGAAAATTGTCGAATATGTCCATAATGTACAGAATATTTGTCCAGTATGCACATACAGTGACAGCGTTAAAAATTTTTCATGTATTATGGCACAAAACGCACATATAAAAACCGTCCACACCAGTTCAGTGATTGATAAGCTATCGGTCTCTTCCTTCATCATCAACCTCTTTCCTACAATCATCTACAGGGTTTAACTACAAAGGCTAACAAACCAATTACCGATAATTTTAACAAGGTTTACAAAAATTAATGCAGATTTTTTATGCACATCCCCCAGATTAGCCTGTATTATATGAACATAACTATTGATCAAAACGGGCGTCTAGGGCTGAATCATCAGAGTAACATCTAAACCTATGAGCGATCTGGACACAGAAAATCAAAGACAAAGCGATGAAGACCGAAAAAGAGATGCTGCGGTGTATTTGCATCTCCTCAACAATCTGACCGATTTGGACATTAGTGAGGATAATCCCAAACCGAATGAGTACAAAATAGCCAAACAATGGGGACAAAATCGCATTTTTGTCCGGCGAGTGCTGCGTTCGGTGATGGGAGAGCGTTACCAAGAAAAGGAACGGGAGGAGCGGATACCCAGTTTAAGCTTGGGGAAATTAGTTACTATTCTTACCTCACTGGAGGCTTATTGGCAAGGAGAGTCAGCCAAAAATAAGGATAGTTTAGCCCAGAAAATGATCAATAAGTTTACCCAACAAGAAAAAGAACGAGTTCTCAAAAAATATGCACAGTTATCTCTGGATGAAAGGAAGAAATTGGGATTACTTGTTCATCCCGAAGCTGGTTTACTTGAGCAGTTAAAAGAGATCATTACCGATGAAATACAGCAGGATTCCCTAGACGTTGTTAGCTTTTATAAACAGGCCATTAATCTATACAGTTCCCAAAAACAACAACACAGTTACCTAAAGTCCCTTGATGCAAATGATCATCTAGATATTGATGAATATTTCAAGCTAGTTAATCAGATTACAGAGTATATTCAACCACGATTAAAAAAATATTATCAGCATTTATCAACAAACTCAGAGCAGGAAATTATCAAGGATTTGGTTGATAAGATTTTAAGAGAAGTGAGCCGGACAGAATTTCAAGCTGGACTCAGACAAGTTAAAACTGTTATTGAGCAATGTCCAGCCTTTGTTAAGAATAATTTAACTAGCGATTCCATATCCAATCTCTTTTTGGAAAGCCTGAGCAATTCAATTATTAAAAATAATTTATTAGGGGACAAATTTCCCGTTTATATCGACTATTTAGAAATTGAGAAAGTCAAACCTCTGCCCCTAAAATTATACCGAGGGAAAACAGGTTTAATCAATACTGATTTTCTCGATGATTCTGAAGACGAAAATGAGTATTATGCTCAAGGATTAGAAAAACAGATAGCTTATAGGGTGCGAGTGTATTTTTATGTCTATCCCCCGGAGAACTGGAAACCAAAACCAACCTTAGAAGAAAAAGAAATTAGCCAATTTTTCAAGCAAGAAGAATCAAACAATCGATTAGAATTTTGTGAAGAAGTGGTAGGTGTGGGCAGTCCTATCGCCCATATTACCACCGCAATTAATCGATTTTTGTTTGAGGGGATAGATATTTTGAAAAAGCAAGGCTATCTGCCTGTCACCCAAAAAATAGTCAGTGAAGATAAAGTGATTGGCAATACAAGAAATAGTGCTGTTTGGTCTTATTCTCTGGTTAAGTTATGTAAACAAAAAGATGTAAAAAACTCTCTAAAAGATGAAATTGATTATAATCAAATTGTCGCCGATCAAGAATTAGCAACAGGAGAATTTTACGGATTCGATCTTCTAGAATCTGCCGCTAAGTCTGCCCTTCACGCTCGACTGAGAGCTATTGAAAAAACGGCAATTGATTCCCAGCAATATCTACAACAACTTTGTCAGAGGATTGAGGAAAAATATATACTAAAAAAAGCAGAAAACTGGATAAAATTTTACCCTTTCTCTCTCAGGGCTATGCAAGATTATTTAGAAAAAAAACTGTTTAAGGATAAATATCGCAATTGGGATGAGAGAAATTTCAAGGAAGTTAATAATAATCAAGCTTGGAGTATGGTGGCCTATGAAGCACATTTGGCAATTACTCAAGTATATCTTCAAGAAGGTCTCTATCGTATTGCCAAAAAATATCTTGAGGTTATTAAACCCCATATCGAAAAGGGACGACTAGACGATAAACTATTAGTTAGTCTCTACCATATCTGTCTATTTGATTATCATTTTTATACAGACCTTGAAGATGAGGAACGTGACCATCAAGAAAGGGGTTCTGCAATTCGTAAAGCTGAAGAATGTTTGAACATTGCTGAAGAATATTTGCAGGAATATTTGAAAGAATACGCAATAATTGGTGAATACTCTCAAACTAATGTTCATCCTTTTTTCTATTATCTATCTCGTATCTATTCGCACCGCGCTAAAATTTATCTCTTTTTTCCTTACATTGCTCAATTACCCAGTCCCAAAACTCATTTATTAATTGAACCTCTTCGTCTCTTAGAAAAAGCTCGTATTTATGCGGCTAGAGACGGTGATGCTAATTACTATGCTTACTGGACAGTGTATCAAATTTGGTCTTATTTAATCACTGCTTATGTCGGAGACACCAAGCTATTAAAGGGACAATTTACCCGCCAAAATTGTCTAGAATGGGCCGAACGTTTAATTAAAAATGCTCTTGATTGTTATGGAGAGCGAGGCAGAAAATCTTATCAACAGATAAAAAATTATAGTGGTAAACAGACAGAGTTTAGTATATCAAATATAGTTTATGAACAATACAATGATATTTATGTGCAAACTATTCCCCCAATTATTGAAATCGGAAAGGGCAGCAGCCACTTAGACGAGTTTTATCAAAAAATATTTCAATCTAGTCAATCTCAACAAAAAATTATACAGCTACCCATGTCAGCATTAACTTACCTTGACTCAAATTCAGATAATAAAATTTATTTATTTGGTATTCACGCTAGTCTTCTTTTATTTGGGTTGGGACTGGTGGAACTTTGTAAAGATAATCAGGAAGAAGGATTAGAAGAACGTATTCTTATGGCTATGAAAAGGTTTACTTTAGGAGCGGCAATTGCATCTGAGGGAACAGTGGATGAAAAAAGAGGAGAAAAAACCTATCTTCAGCGAATATTTACCGAGCAAAAGCAAAATAATAATCAAAAAATGCCCGAAGATTTTCAAATTAGAGGCTTATATCCTCACCGGTTAACTCAGTTTACCGCTAAAGGGAAAATTTTTGCAGCAACCTGTCGAGTAATTCTCCTTTTGTATAACTACGAAAAATATAACAGCTATTGGCCAGAGGTCGCCTATCTTTTGAATGATTTACACGATGCTCAAACTATTATAAGATCGAATAATCCTGATTATTCTTTGGGGCAAAATCGCTATAGTGGCCATCTAGTACAACAATTTAAAGGGGTTAAAAGTTACTTGGAAAGTCAGAAAAATTCTGGCAAATCAGGTTCTTTAGAGGAAATTAGAAACAGAATTGTTACTGATATATTCAAAATACTTCGCGGCGACAAAGTGTAACTATATCTGCTAATTCCTAAATTTTAGACCGCAAACAATTAATCCGTTGTTGGGAATTAGTGGCGGTTTTAGCTGACCAAAAGAATAATTTAGTCAAGTTTAGTCTCGATAGCGAAAATGACCGTTTATCCCTAGCGGTGGAATCTCCTGATTTATCTAGTTTGTGCCGTCCATCTGGGGGGGTGACTAGCGATTTCTAGCTTAACCGGCGTTCGGGATAACGCTATAGAAGGGAGTGTTAGAAAACCTTGGCCAATTCTAGATTCTCAACTCCTTGGTTAATAGGCGATCGCTAATAATAAGTCCTCCCTACCGATGGACTGGGTTTTACATCAATCTGCTTAACCCGAACTCAGTTTAATTTAGGCTTTTCTGCCGAAAACAAAAGATAATCATCAAACGCCATAAACCAACCCCGATTTCTTGACCAAGCTTCAAGTCCCGGGTTATCTTTCTGGAGATCGATAACTAAATCATGCTTACTAATCCCTTGGCTAATCTGGGCAAAATAATGAACCATTGCCGGCCAAACATATTCACTAATAGATAAAGCTTGGATATTAACAAATCCATGCTTTTTGAGTTTTTCTACATAAGTATGTCGGTCGTATTGATTAGCAAAGGGAATACACATTTTCTTACTATTAACCCGCAGCCAGAAGTTAATTTCTCGACCCACTCTAGGCAAACAATCCGCTATAGCCAACCTTCCACCGGGCTGCAAAACTCGAAAAGCTTCCGCAAAAAAATCCTCACGAGTGTCAAAATGAAAAGCACATTCTAAAGCGGTCAACTTATCAAAAGAATTCTCAGGAAAGGGTATTTGAGTAGCCGAGCCGACTTGAAGTTTTATCCTGTCCGATAACCCTGCTTTAGCTACTCTTTCTTGAGCAATTTCTACTTGTAACTCGGTTGTATTTAGACCGATAATTGAGCCAACATTGTTTTCTCTTACCCAGAGTAAATCCTGTTCAGCAAAACCGAAACCCACATCCAAAAGGTGATCTCCGGCTTTAAGTTCGGCCACTTCGGCTAATTTACGCGCTAAAGCGGCACAAGCTCCGTTATAAGTTGTTTCTTCTTTCCAATAACCAAAATTAAGCCATTGGGGAAAATTAGGATCCTGAAGATGAGGATCGCGTTTCGCTATATTAGTATACAGTTCAGAAACTTGAAACTGATCTTGCAAAAACGCCATTTCTCGAGCTGGATTAAGGACAAATTGTTTGATGATTGCCCAGCGATTACGCCATTCATCTTTGAGGGGAATTTTGCCGATGTTTTCCAAATTATTATCCTCCTAAGGATTTTTCAGAAATATTGTCATTTTTAATTAACCGAATCCCTGAGATTCTCTAGATGCTTTAAAAAAGATTCCACACCTCTGGATTAATCATATAAGGGGGCTTCTCTCCCTGAAGCACTTGTAATATTTGATTCGCCGCCGAAACAGCAGCCGCTAGACTCGCTTCAGGGGTTACTCCGGCTAAATGAGGTGAGAGAATGACATTCTCAAAATTATATAAAGGATTATCTAAAGCCGGCGGTTCTGGTTCAAAGACATCTAGGGCGCATCCAGCTATCAATTTTTGATTAAGGGCGATCCCTAAATCCTTTTCACAAACGACTTTTCCCCGGGAGGTATTAATTAAAAAAGCTGTTGGTTTCATCTTTTTAAAAACTGAGATATTAAACATTTCCCGTGTTTCACTTGTTAGTTCAGGATGCAAAGAAACAAAGTCCGATTCAGCCAGAAGAACATCTAAATCTTTGACCCAAGTTGCTCCTACTGTCTCCGCTTTGCTGGCTGGAACATAGGGATCATAAGCTAATACTCTCATCCCCAGTGCTAGGTTACATTTGTGAGCCACCAGAGTACCAATTCTTCCTAAACCCACAATACCGAGGGTCTTGTTTTCGAGTTGAATCGGTTGGCTCTGATTGCGAATTAAATAGTTACCCTTTTTCACACAATGATCTAAAAAAGGGAGCTTTTTGGCAAGGGCTAAAATCATAGATAAGGTGTGTTCTGCTACAGCTGTAGTTGACATTCCGGGATTATTAACAACGATAACACCCTGTTCTGTTGCTGCCATAATATCAATAGAATCTGTGCCAAATCCAGAGGTACTAATTACTTTTAAGTGTTTTGCTAATCGGATTGATGAAGCCTCTAACTTATTAGGATAACGCACAAAAACGCCAGATACTTCTTGAATGGCCTCATTAATTTTATCCGGTGTAGGGTTGGACAAAATCTCTATATTAGTAGATTCTTCAAGAAGTTTTTCCCCCGCTTCATCATACATTTTTCCGATTAAAAGAACCCTGGGTTTTTGAATATCCATAGTCAGAGTTTTTGGTGAAGTAGTAGTCATCGTAATTTTTCCTAAATTGAGTTTTAGCAATGAAACAGTTACAGAGATTTTGAGGATCGATAATCATCTATGGAAACAAGTCGCCAACTAGAATCCTCTAAAAGTTCTAACACCCATTGATGATACTTAAATAAACTTTCTCTATGTCCTACGCTAATAAAAGTTGTCTGTGCTTTTTGTAACTGCTGATATAAGGTTTGTTCGTTGTTCAAATCTAAAGCACTTGTGGCTTCATCTAAGATTACATAGCGGGGATGGGTTACTAACAATCGGGCAAAAGCAAGGCGTTGTTGTTCTCCTAAAGATAATATATTTTCCCAAGGGACTTCCGCATCAAAGCCATGAACTTTTGTGGCTATATTTTGAAGATTAACTTGTTGTAAAACGGATTCAAGTTCTCCATCGGTCATTTCACGGGTTGTTTTAGGATAAAGCAACTGTTCTCTGAGAGTTCCTAAAATAATATAAGGACGTTGAGGTAAAAAGAGAAATTGTTCTAAGGGAGGTCGTTTTAAACAACCAGTTCCTGCATTCCATAAGCCAGCAATAGCTCTTAATAGAGAACTTTTACCTCGTCCACTCGGTCCGACAATTAATAAACCTTCGCCTGGTTCGATAGATAGGGATAAATGTTGAACAATTACCTTTTCATAATCTGGTGTTTGTAAAGTAACATCCTCAAACTCGATCTGATTTTTTTCAAGGGTTTTAATGGTACTAGCATCCTTGGGTTGTTGTCCCATTTCTTCTAAGACCGAAGAAAATTCAGATAGACGCTCAACATAACTGGAAAATCTGCCCAAAGAACCAAATTCAAGGATTAACTCAGAAAAACCATTAGCAAACATACTGCAAGCAATAATAGCCTGATTAACTTGTCCGAAATCAATTTCCCCGCGAATATAGGCTGGAGCGAAGACGACAAAGGGAAATATTTGAATAACTGAGCGATAACTTCGACTAAAAATGTCTTGATTTTTCTCCCAATCAATCTTACTGAGAGAATTTCTGACGAGATTATTAAATCGACGTTGAATTATTTTAAACTCTTGATTTTCGCCTTGAAAAAAGGCAATGGATTCAGCATGATTCCGAACATGAGTTAAAGTGTAGGTGTAATTAGCTTTGGATTCCAGTTCTTCTTGACTAATCTTATCTAATTCTCGACTTAAAGAAACAGCAATTAGGTTGCCGATAATTGTATAAGCCACTAGAATCACGGCGGCTAGTCGGGAAATTGAGAAAAGAATTACTAAAAAAGTCGTCATTTCTAAGACTTTTTCTAATAAAATAGCCCCAAAATTAACAGCATTTCTAGCAATGGGTTCTATTTCTTGAGAGATCCTTTGATCTGGATTATCCACATCGGATCTAAAATTAATTTTATAATAAGCGCGATGGCTCAAATATTGGGTAACAACCTGCTGATTTAGCCATTCATACCAATCCAGAATAATTCTTTTTTTAACAAATTTAGAAAATGCAGTAAACAGGGTAATTAAAAGTAATCCTAAGCCATAAAGTAATAAACTTGTCATAAACTTAGAGGCATTTTTATCTTGAATAATGACATCAACCAAATAGCGATTAACGAAGCTATTAACTGCATTAGAGGCCACCAGTCCAACAATTACTAAAAGGAGGAGAAACAGCATTCCCCATGAACTTATTACCTCTGAAAATGTCCTTCCTTTAGGATCGGTTGGATACCAGTAAGGAGCGGCAATCAATTTCAAATTATCAAAAAATTGATGAGAACTTTTGGCGGTTTCTTGTTGAAAAAATGGAGTTTGCATAGTTTGAATATAGGGTAACTTTTAGGAAATGCCTTGAATTTTTTTTAACTTCAAGCTTTCTAACTTCAAGGCTTAGGATTATTTAATCTCCTAAAAAAGCCTCCAAATCAGTAAGTTCTTGTAAGATTAAATCCTCACTAATCTCCTGCTGAACTTCAGTGAAGTTAATCATCTTCTGGGCTGTTTTTTGAACTTTTTCACCGAAAATACGGTCAAACAGATAATCAACTAAGCGTCTAATATTAGGAAAGTCAAAGACTAAAGAAGTGGGTAAGAGAACTTCTAATCCTTTCTCTAAACGATTTTTCAATTCAATAGAGGATAAGGAATCAATCCCCATTTCTATCAATCCTTGTTCTGAATCTGGCATAGATTTAATCCCTAAAATAATTCTGACTTGTTTGCTAACATATTCTAACAAATATTCCCGACGTTCTCCTAAAGGAATATCCTCTAAAAGATCCAGTACAGAGTCTGATTCTTGAACAGACTTAATGGGAATTTCTGAGAGTCCTAAATTTTTTAGGAGTGGTTTCTCGCCTTTAAATTGATAGATATTTTTGAAACGAACCCAATCCACATCAGCGATTAAAACTTGTGTTTGATTAGAAGCCATAATAGCATCCATCACCCTCAAGGCCATATCTGGAGCAATTTCCCTGATACCAATCTGTTTGAGCCAGTCCTCATAGTCTTGAGAAACTATACCATTACCCGCCAATAATGCCCAATTTAAAGCCGTTGCAGGAAGCCCTTGAAGATGACGGAAATGAGCCAAAGCATCCAGCCAATGACTAACAGTATCATATAAGCCTTGTTCCTTTGCCCCCCAAATAGCACCCGCGGAAGAAAACAGCACAAAATAGTCTAATTGAGTACCCAAAGATAGTTGATGTAAATTCCAAGAACCCTTAACTTTTGCCTGAAAAACTGCTTCGAGATCCTGCAAAGTACAGTCTTTTAATTGAGCTTGTCGGCCTGAGATTCCGGCAAGATGGAAAATGCCACGCAAGGGATAAGCGGTTTTTTCAATCTGGGTAAATATGGCCTGCATAGCCTCAAAATTGCCAACGTCTGCCGAAATCACTTCGATTGATGCTCCTTTTTCCTCTAATTTTCTGATTTTTTCTGATATTTGAGCTAATTCGGCTGCTGAATCCCACAGGAAGCGGGCTGGTAATGAGCGGCGTGTCGTTAAAATGAGATGTTTTGCTCCTAAATTGACTAAATGTTCCGCCAATTCTAAGCCTAGATGTCCTATTCCTCCCGTAATTAGGTAGGTAGCCTCAGGTTGAATCTTAACGGTTTTTGTCTCTAGAGACTTCAGAGGAAGCAGACGAGCAACATAGCCTTGACCTTTGCGGAAGACCAAATGATCCTCATCGTGAGCATGAGTTAATCCTAATAGTAATGCGGTAATATTTTGATTAATATCAAGGTCGGGATCAAGATCCAGCATACCTCCCCATAATTGCGGATTTTCTAGGGCAATAACACGCCCCATTGCCCAAAGAGGAGACTGAAACCCTAAAGAAGGCTGTTCTAATTCAAAGGGTTGGGCCCCCTGAGTGACAAGGAATAATTGAGGGGGATTAGGGATTGTTTGAATAGCTTTGAGAAGATTTAAAAGATAGTTACAGCGATTTAATAAAATGGATTCTGGTTGATCTTTGGCATCACTATTCAAAAGATAAATAATTCGATCTGGAGATGGATTTGACGCAAACCATTCCTCTAATTGTTGTAGTTGATTAGCATTCAAACAAGACTCAGAAGATGATATTTGTGTATTTTTCTCCCCTTGATAAATTATCCGACAGGAATCACACTTTTTGAGTAGTTGCTCTTGAATCGCTAAGGGAAAAGTATTTTGTTGGGGGTCAACATCAGTAAAAATTAGCCAGTTTTTAGCGAGGTTAGGGGAGATTTCGGAACTTTGAGCCAGAATAATACTTTGCTGAAATAAAACACTACCTATTTTTTGATCAGGAGAAACAAATTCTACCTGAGAAAACCCCGATTTAAGCAGAATAGATTCCCAAGTCGATGCTGTAATTATAGGATGATTTGGGCGCAAATGATAATCGCTAAAACGCCACCAACCTTGGGTCAGACCAAAGATTAAATCAATCCAGGAAGATTGCTGAGTTAATTCTAACAGTAATAAATGACCGCCTGGACGTAGTAAACTTTGAATATGAGGCAAGGTTTCCTCTTGTAAATTGGCGGTAGAGTGTAAGACATTAGCTGCGATAATCAAGTCATAAGAATGACAGCAAAACCCTTGGGATTTCGGACTTTTTTCAATATCGAGGACTTTGTATTCTAGTCCAGAAAATTCAGCCAAATTATCTCTAGCTTTCTCTAGAAAGAAGGGGGAAACATCAGTGAATGTGTAGGTAATTTGACGAGACTTACAAGCTTTAAGAACCTGTTGGGTTGTAGCTCCAGTTCCCGCGCCAATTTCGAGAATGCGGAGGGAAGCTGAGGGAGCATAACTTGAGAGTAGAAGTTCAACGGTTTTAGAGATACCCAGATTGAGAATTTTTGCCGAAGATGTATTTTTATAAAACTCGCTGGCTCCTCCTTGTCCATCTTGAGAAAATAGGATAGATAAAGGAGATATTTTTCCCGTAATAATGGCTGCTAAATTTGTGGCAACTTGTCGAAATAGATTGAGTTCTATTTGAGCATTAGGATAATGATTGATTAAATCCTCTACCGCTAAATCAGGATTAGAGTGTTCGGGTTCTTTAACAATTTTCCATAGGGTATTTTGCTTTTCTAAAATGCCGACTTTCGCTAATATTTCTAGAACATGATTCCAGAAAGCTCTATATTCTTGTTTGAGTTCAGCTTGAATAAAACTTTGATCGGGATCAAGAAAGGTATTCATTTGAAAGAGTTCTAAATCTTTCAGAGCTTTAACTACAAAGTCAGCTGCCAGTTTTTCCATTTCGGAAAAAGCGAGAGAAACTCCCATCAATTCTGAGGAGTGTAATTGGGGTTCTAAGTAAACCTCTAAATCCGTTTTAAGGGGGGTCAAATTTTGTAGCTTACCGTTGGCTAAATCCCAGGGAAGCCAAGCTACTTGATAAAGTAATTTGGCAAAATTAAAGTCCTCTTTTTCTTGATAATACAGTTTAATCAACTGTTGAACAATGGCGGATATTGTTGGTTTTTCATCTTCAGAATAATGACCTGTTTCTAAGAGGGTTTGCATTAAAGTAGTTTTGTCCTTTTCAGATAACATTTTGACCAGATTAGATTCCCGTGGAACAGTTGCAGATGGGGTTTTTAAAGAAATCCAGTGTTGACGTTTTTGAAAGGGATAAGTAGGTAAAGCACATCGTCTAGGATGATAGTCTTGATCAAAACTAAACCAGTCTATCTTTGCACCGCGAACATAAAGTTTGCCCAGACTTTCTAATAAAACTTGCCAATCAGAAAATCCTGAGCGTAAACTGGGTAGAGTTAGAGGTTCAGATGAAGATAGGGATGATTGAACAATTCCTGAGAGAATAGGTTGAGGTCCAATTTCAATAAAGGTATCACATCCGAGAGATTGTAGGAATAAAGCCCCTTGATGAAATTGTACCGTATTTAGTAAATGTTGAAGCCAATACTCAGGAGTCATAATGCTGTCATCAGCAATTTCTCCTGTTAGGTTAGAGACCAGAGAAATTTGAGGTTGACTGAAAGAAGTCTCTTGAAGAATCGTTTTAAATTCTGCAACCATTGGCTCTACTAAAGGGGAGTGAAAAGCATGGGAAACTTTGAGTTGACGAACTTTCACCCCGGCATTATTGAAATGGTTACAGAGTTCTTGAATTACGCTTTTTTCTCCAGAAATAACGGTATGTTGTTCCGCATTAATGGCAGCAATAGCGATTTTTATGCCTTGGCTTTGGCACTGCTCAATAACTGAGTTCTTATCGAGAAAAATAGCGGCCATTTCCCCTTGATTTTGGGGTAACTGCCCCATCAAATTGCCTCGATGGGTGACCAGTTTTAAGCCACTTTCAAGATCAAAAACGCCAGCAAAACAAGCAGCAGAATATTCTCCTAAACTATGCCCTAAAATGGCGGCTGGTTGAATTCCCCAAGAATGCCATAATTGAGCGAGAGCAACTTCAATCAGAAATAGTGCCGGTTGGGTATAAGCGGTTTGGTTTAAGGGGTCATCTGTATCAGCAAATACGACGTTTAGCAGGGATTTACCCGTTAGTTTTTGATAGTAGTTTTCCCCTGCGTCTAAAGTTTTTCTAAAGGTGGGTTGAGTCTGATAGAGTTGATGAGCCATCCCTGCATATTGAGAACCTTGTCCTGTAAATAAAAAGGCAATTTTAGGCGGTCTTTTTTCATCAACTATACCATGAATAGTTGACTGATAATCTAGTTGCTTGAACTGACGTAATTGTTCAATAAAATCACTGTTTTTATAGCCAGTTAATGCTAAACGATTCGAGAAATGAACTCGGCCTGTATTGGCCGTAAATACTACATCAGACATATCCTTTTCAGGTTGACTTTCTAAAAAGTCTATGTAGCGACTTACTAAATCTGTTAAAGCCGGTTCGGTTCGAGCGGAAAGGGTGAGCAAATGATAGGGACGTTTGCTCTGATTGTCTTGAGGAATAATGGGAGGAGCTTCTTCTAGAATAACATGAGCATTAACCCCGCCAATACCTAAAGAGTTTACCCCTGCCCGTCGGGGTAATTTTTCGTCCTTGTCTTGCTTAGTAGTCCAAGAAATAGCTTCATTATTAATATAAAAAGGAGTCTGAGAAAAATTAATTTGAGGGTTAGGATTTTGGAAATGTAATGTAGGTGGAATAACTCTATGTTTAAGGGACAAAGTCGCTTTAATTAAACCAGCAATGCCGGAAGCAATCTGCATATGTCCGATATTAGTTTTTACTGAACCTAAAGCACATTCTCCCTCATTTGCACCCTGATAAACTTTAGCTAAAGCATCAACTTCAATGGGATCTCCAAGGGGGGTTCCTGTGCCATGAGCTTCCACAAAACTAATTGTATTAGCATCAACACCGGCAAAGGCTAGGGCTTCCGTAGCGGCAGCAATTTGACCCTCTCCACCAGGCGCAGTAAATCCTAATTTTTGGCCACCATCATTATTAATAGCAGAGCCTTTAATAACTGCATAAATATGGTCATGATCGGCTAAAGCATCTGACAATCTTTTGAGCAGAATTACTCCTACTCCACTGCCAAAAATAGTCCCTTTTGCTTCAGCATCAAAGGCGCGACAATGACCATCAGGAGACATGATCAGTCCTTCTTGATATAAGTAACCAATTTTTTGAGGAGAATTAATTGAAGCAGCTCCAGCTAGAGCCATGTCACTTTCTCCACTAATTAGACTCTGACAAGCGAGATGAACTACAACTAATCCAGTAGAGCAAGCAGTTTGAACATTAACGCTTGGGCCCTGTAAGTTTAGTTTATAAGAAATTCGCGTTGTTAAATAGTCTTTGTCATTAGCTACCATTGTTTGAAACCCTCCCGTTGAATCTAGTGTGAAGGGTTGTAACTCGTCATTACTATCTAATTGACCCCGATTAGGATAACAATTATTTATCAAATAGGTGTTCATACTTGCGCCAGCAAATATACCAATTGCTCCTTGATAAGTACTAGGATTATAACCAGCGTTTTCTAAACATTCCCAACTACATTCAAGAAGTAAACGTTGCTGAGGGTCTAGTAATTCTGCCTCTCTATCTGTATAGCCAAAAAATTCGCTGTCAAAGTATTCAACTTGATCGAGAATTGGTCTAGCTCTAACATAATTAGGCTGATTAAAGAGTTCTTGAGACACTCCCGACTCTTGTAATTCTTCTTCCGAAAAGAAAGAGATAGTTTCGATTCCATTTTTTAAATTTTCCCAGAAGGTTGTTAAATTTTTAGCCCCAGGGAATTGCCCCGCCATACCAATAATTGCAATGTCATGGGTTTCATTATGGCGACGGGTCCGATTTTCGGCACGTTGACGGCTTTTTTGTGCTATAACTTGAGTGGTATTTGATTCTTCGCTTAAGAAACGGGCTAGGGTGGCAACGGTAGGATTTTTAAACATTTCAGCAAGGGATAGCTGACGGTTAAAAAGTTTTTCAAGTTCATTTTGAACTCGGATTAAGTGTATAGAATGTCCCCCTAGTTCAAAGAAGTTATCCTCCAAACCAACTGAGGTTAACTGTAAAACTTCACTCCAAACTGCTGCTATTTGACGTTCATTTTCTGATTGAGGTAAGGTTTGATTTTTCTGGCGCTCTTTTGCTAAATATTGATCTATTTCTTGGATAAGGCTGGTAAATAATCCCTGTTCAAAATCCTTTTTTAATTTAGATTTTTGAACCTTGCCAATAGAGGTTTTAGGAACTAAATTCCTTTCTAAGGGAATGACATAAGCTGGAGCAATCCCGAATTTTTGGGTCAAATGACTGCGAATTTTTCTAACAACTTTTATCCAGTGTTCAAATTGATCAGATTCTGGGCTAAAAGTAATAATTAATAAATCAGTTTCTCGACTTTGATCAAAGACGGCAAAGGCGGCTGTATAAGATACTTTAACCCCTTCTAATTCTTCGATTGTTGTTTCAAGTTCATGGGCAAAGTAATTAACACCATTAATTATAATTTCTTGTTTTTCTCGCCCAGTAATAAAGAGTTCCCCATTAAATAAATACCCCAAATCTCCCGTAGTAAACCACCCTTCTTGAAAAACTTCCAGGTTGAGTTCAGTATTATTGTAATATCCTTTAGTAACAGAATTACCTTGAATTTGAAGCTTTCCAATTTCTCTTTCAGGTAAAGGATTATTTTCCTGATCGACTATCCGGATAGTTGCTCCAGGAATCGGCTTTCCTAGAGAGACAAAACTATTTTCTTCGGTGAGTTCATTTTTACTTAAACCGGCTGACCAAGTAATCCCAGAACAGGATTCAGTCATGCCAAAAGCTGGTTTAATCGCTCTCTCCCGTAGTTGATGTTTTTCAAGAATTTCTAAGAATAGGCGAATCGTTTTTACTGAAACTTGCTCGCCAGCATTCACTAAAAATTTCATTGAGGAGAGGTTATAAGAGGCGTGCTTAAGTTCTTCGGCCTGTTGATTAATTAAGGAAAATGCAAAGTTAGGGGACCAAGAAATGCTTACTTGATGCTTTTGAATGAGGTCTAACCATTGGAGAGGTTGGCGTAGGACTAATTCCATCGGAACATGAATTTGATGACAAGCCAAATCTACCGCCATAATTCCTAAAAATACGATAGCTCCTACATGATCTAAGGGCATCCAATTAAGGGTAACTTCTTGTTGGGTAAAGTGGTTCATTGCCACTGTACCAGCAGTCATGGACAGAATATTATGATGAGTTAATATTACTCCCTTGGGCATACCCGTACTACCCGAAGTAAAAAGTAATAAGGCCGTATCTTGTGGATCAATAATCGGTAATTGATGGACTTTAGAGGGGGCTTTTCTGAGTTCATTAACCGAGATAACTTGCCACCCTTCTAGATGAGAGTAAGTTCCTAATTTTTCAATTTCAGTAATTAGTTCACTGTCGGATAATATCAAAGGATTGTCTAAAATTTTCCAAACATTCTCTAGTTTTTTGACGGCAGAATTTTCCAGATCATAGCTAGGAGCAACGGTCAAAGGAACTGGAATAATTCCCCCTAAAAAACAAGCCCAGAGTGCGGGAATAAAGTCTTGATTTTTGGCAATTTGTAGAATGACTTTATGCCCTAATTTTATTCCTTTTTGTTCCAGTCCATTTAAAATAACCAGAGCATCTTGATATAAGTCTTGATAACTCTGAAAATATTCAGTTGCGTCATTTTTAATATAAGTAATTCCATGATTATTATGTTTAGTGGCACTTTCTAAGACTTCTGACAGAGTCCGCCAATTATCTTCCAATTGTCCTCCAAAACTGATTGAATGCTTAGACATTTTTTTTCCACCTCTTTATCAAAAATAGAACCAATCTCGAAAACCCTATGAATCAGTATATCGCTACGCGCAAGTTAAAAGTCAGAAGTGGCCAATTCAAGTTTGAATTGTACCTCCTAGGGGTGCGATGGTCAAGGGCTTTTTGGGTTTGAAGGTTGATGGCAGTCGGTCACTAGATCTACCTGAGCTTGTTTGATGATTAACTGAGAAAAGTTTTGAGCGATGGTACTTAAAGGATCGATCGCTTTAATGGAGTCAATTCCTTTGAGTTTGAGAGATTTTGTTAAGAGATGAAATTCGGTACACCCAGAAATATAGGAGCGAGTGTTATATTTCTCTAATAATGCTTCTATATCCCTAAGAATACTTAACGGATCGTGTCCTCTTTTTAGCACTTTATAGATCATTTCATGAATCAACTTTTGATCACTTTCTGAGAGAGAAATAATCAGATCTGCGGTGGTGCAGCCTTCATGAAATAATTTTTTCTGGTAAGTCCCTGTACTAGCAAGTAAAAGGGTAGGTTCATTATATTCTTGGAGTTCTTGATCCGCTATTTTAATTAAGGAAATAAGTTTATCCGTCAGATTTTCGGGAATCTGAGGTAGAGCATAATGAGCCGTACAACAGCCAATGACTATGCAATCAGCCAGTTTATTGAGATGTTCCAAATTGACTTGGATAAAATCAATAAATTCTCTTTCTTTTCCACTATCAATAGAACCTGTGCGATCAGGTGCAGAGGGAAGAGAAAAAACGATGACATTAGGGGCTTCTTGTTCCTTATCAATAAAAGGGTTATATTCATAAATCGACTTAAGAAATTCGGCGGTAACCACTGGCCCCATACCCCCTAAAATGCCAAGAATCGGTAGTTTTGTCTTCATTAAAATCTCCTGCTCGTATAATTGCTGTTGACTAAAAATTAAAGTCTTCTGCGAACAGATCCTGCTCCTCTTGAATCAGATTTTCTGAGGAAGCTAAGGATAAGTTTATCAAAGGTTCATGGGCAAATTTTAAAACTTGCTCTAGCCAATTTTTTAACAAATCTATGATCAATAAAATTCGCTCATGGATAAATATATCTGTGTTGTAGATTAGCTTGAGATAAAGTTCTTCTTCCTCAACAAAGATAAATTCTAAATCAAATTTAGCGGTAATCATTTTGGGGTCAATGGAGTTAACTGTAATTCCGTTCAAGGCGAGATCTACATTTTGATTATTTTGCAGGACAATTGCAACATCAAAGAGAGCATTCCGGCTAGGATCTCGTTGTAAATTCAAATCAGATACGATCTGATCAAAGGGATAGTCTTGATTATCATAAGCCTCTAAAGTGGTTGTTTTTACTTTGCTAAGGACATCCGTAAAACTGTCGTGATCTGCTATCTGATCCCGCAGGACTAGAGTGTTAACATAAAATCCGATTTGATCTTCTAAATCAGGATGATTTCTGCCGGCGATAGCAGAGCCTATTGTAATTTCATTTTGCTCAGTATAACGGAATATAAAACTCTTAACCAAACTAACTAAACCCATAAATAAACTGGCTTCTTGTGCTTTAATTAACTTCTCAAAAGTATCGATCAATTCGGGTTCAGGTTGCCATGTAATTGTATTTCCTTGAAAACTTTTAACAGGTGGGCGCGGATAATCAACAGGTAAGTTAAGACGCACAGGGACAGGAGTTAATTTAGCTAACCAGTAATCCCGTTGACCTTGAAGTTTCGAGGTTTCTAATTGACTTTCTTGCCAAGAAGTATAGTCTTTATAATGAATTCTGAGAGGGGGCATTAATTGGTAATTTTCTTGTCCATAGGCGTGATAATGGGTGAGGAAATCTTTAATTAAAACCCCTGCTGACCAACCATCAGAAATGATATGGTGCATATTAAACAAGACGATGTAATTCTCTTGGCTTAGTTTAAGTAAGTTAACTTTAAGTAACGGTCCGACTTCTAAATCAAAAGTCGTTTTGGCATTATGGGCAATCGCTTCTTCGATCAAGTTTTCTTGTTCTGTCCTAACATAAGCTGTCAGGTCTATTTGTTTAATGACAAAGTTCATTTGATTATGGACAACTTGACGGGGTTGATTATTGATTAAAGTAAAGGTTGTCCGCAAAATTTCATGGCGTTGAATTAACTGTTGAAAGGCATTTTCAAAAGCATCAATATTAAGATTGCCCTTGAATTGATAAGCACTGGGCATTCCGTAAGCATTATGATTGTGATCTAGAAATTCTAAAGCCCAAAGACGACGCTGACCATGAGACATCGGATAGGATTTTTGGGGGGGAATTGCCGCAATGGGTTCTTGATAATTGTATTGAGTCTGGGAGATTAAAGTCGCCAATCCAGCAATGGTTGGAACTTTAAAGAAGTCAGCCAATTTTACGGATACATTTAGTTCTTTATGAACCCGGGTTACAACCCTTGATAAGAGTAGAGAATGACCGCCAATTTCAAAGAAGTTATCAAAAATACCGATAGGATATTTAGAGAGAATTTTTTCCCAGATGCTAACGAGATTGGATTCTAAATAATTCCGGGGTGCAACATAATTAGAATTAACCAGAGATTTACCGGTTTCTCTGAGTTCTCTCAGGGAGTGCAGGTCAAGTTTCCCATGTCGAGTTAAGGGGAATTGCTTTAAAAAAATAAAGTAACTCGGAATCATATAAACTGGTAAAAATTTGGCAAGAAATTCTCGAATCTCAGCAATTTCCAGAATTTTTTCTGTTTGACAGTAAGCAGATAATTGAGTTTGATTATTCACTTGAACGGGTAAAACAATCGCTCTTTCAATGGGAGCATAACGAGTCAATTGATATTCAATTTCTCCGGGATCAATTCGATAACCATTGACCTTAACTTGATTATCTTTTCGTCCTATAAACTCAATGATACCGGGAGCAGTTTGCTTGCCTAAATCGCCGGTTCTAAAGAGAGTTTTTGTCTCATCAAGAAAGCTAGGTTTAAATTTTTCTTGAGTCATTTCGGGTTGGTTATGATAACCCGATGCTAGGGCGGCACCTTCTACACAAATTTCGCCGATTACATGGAGGGGAACGGGATTATTAAATTCATCAAGAACCCCTAAGCGATTGTTATGGAAAACTTGACCGAGGGGGATTTCGCTGTCTAAGTTTTCCGTGATTTCATACTGGGATACTCCTACACAAGTTTCTGTAGATCCGTAGACATTGCTAACAATTTCTGCTGGAAAACGTTTCCGTAAAGCTAAGGCAGTTTCCCGATCTAATTTTTCCCCTCCTACCGAGATATATTTTAAGCTGGAAATAGTTTCTTCTGGTTCAAGTAGCCCGAAGATTTCTCGATAGATAGATGGGGTGGTGTGTAGGGCATTAATTTGATTTTCCTGTAAGAAAGAAACCAAATGTCCTATATATTTTATTTCGTACATATATAGGGATGCACCTATGGTTAAGGGGAGAAAAATATTACGAATAGATGGATCATGAGTAACAGCAGCTGTGAAAATATAGCGCCATTCAGGATGTTTATCTAAATCAAAGGTAAGTCGTAAGCTTTGAATAACATTCAAAATTGAGATATGACGGCCCATGACTCCTTTAGGATTACCAGTTGAGCCTGAAGTGTAGAAAATATAGGCGGTTTGGCTAGAGTTGCGGAATATTTTAGGCTCATTTTTGTCATATTTTTCAACAATAGGATCGATTTTATCTAAGCAAATTTTCTCTATTTTTTCAGGTAACTTAGAGATAAAATTACTCTCCGTTAGGCAAACATGACAGCCACTATCTTTTAAAATAAACTCAATGCGACTGTTAGGATATTGAGAGTCTATAGGAACGTAAGTCGCTCCAGTTTTAAAGGTAGCCAGAATCCCGATGATTAAGTTGTGATCACGCTGGAGCATCACCCCAATCACTTTTCCTACACCTAGCTGATATTCCTGCTGTAAATAATGAGTAAGACGATTGACTTTTTCATTTAATTCTTGATAGCTAAGGCTAATTTTTCCCGCAATTAAGGCGGGAGCATTAGGGGTTAATTTAACTTGAGCTACAAAGTCATCAATGATGGTGGATTTTTCAGGGAGTTTGCGAGTTTTTCCCGTTAATTGTCTGAGTAACTGCTCTTGTTGGACTGAGGTTAATAAAGGTAACTGATAAAGAAGATTATTAGCATCGTCAATGATTCCCCTCAGCAAAATTTCAAAGCTTTCAATAAATTGTTTAATTGTCTCTTTTTTAAAGAGTTCTGTATTGTAATTGCAGTAAATAATGAGGTTATCATTAAGTTCAATTAAGTTAAATCCTAGATCAAAAGGGGTGTAACCAATCGGTTCCGGTGGCAAGGATACTTTTAAGTCTTTAAACTCAGGCAGAGTTAAACTAGGATCCATGTTAAAAGATACCGAAATGAGAGGGGAACGAGAAAAATCTCTAGGTAATTGTAAAGCTGCTAATAAATCCTCTAAAGTATAACTCTGATGGCGAAAAGCGTCTATCAGGGTTTGTTTAGTATGTTGTAAATGTTCAATAAAAGAGGTGGTAGCATCGACTTGTATCCGCAGGGGTAAAAATTGAGAACAAAAGCCTACTAAGTTGTCACTGCCTTCTATTTGTCGCCCAGAAATAGGAATACCAATGACTAAATCTTTATGGCCAGAAATTCGACGCAAAAAAGCAGTATAAGCGGCGAACATCGTCATAAATAATGTAGCTTTATTTTTGCGTCCTACTTTCTGCAAATTTTGCCCAACTTCAGAAGGAATGACTTGACTTTCTTGTCCACCAGTGTAGGTTTTAACGGCGGGACGGGGAAAGTCGGTGGGAAGCTCAAAGGTTGGCAGATCTTCCTGATAGGTTTTCAACCAAAAATCCCGATGCTCTAACATTTGTGGACTTTGCGTCTCTTGCGCTCGCAAAGTTAAATATTGCCGAAACTGCATCGGTGGTTTGAGAACCTCTTTAGTTGTGTTATTTGAGGATGAATAAAATTGACCAATTTCCTGCAAAATTAATCCTAGTGACCAACCATCTGCCACAATATGATGAGTTTTTAAAGATAGCAGATAATGGTCAGGTTTTAAGCGCATTAAAATCACAGCAAATAAGGGGGCAATCGACAAGTCAAAGGGTTTTTGGGAAAACTGAGATCGTAACGCTAAGGCCGTCGCTTCGGGATTATCTTCATCCTTCAAATCAATTAGTTTTAATTTAATGTTAACTTCATTGACAACTTCCTGTAATTCTCCTTGTTCTATAATTTGGGTTCGCAAAGCTTCATGGCGATTAATAACTTGATTAATCGTTTTTTCTAAAATGTAAACATCTAAAGAACCTCGTAATTCTAGGGATGTTGTGACGTTATAGGATGCTGAAGCATTACGGTCTAATTCAGCTAATAACCAAAGCTGACGTTGAGCTTCACTGGTGGGAAAGGATTGATTTAAAGATGGTAAATGTCCCCTACCATCTTCATCTTCAGAGAGCGGCTTTTTTTCTTCTTTCTTGACTTGGGGGCGTTTAGCATTAGCAAAAAAACCGGCTTGCTGCAATTCCGTAATCGCTTCTTTGACAGCTACTATAACTTTGTCTATATCTTCCTTAGTATGGCAGGTGGAGAGAAAACAAACTCGTTTTTCCCATGTGTAGATCCCTTTGAGATTTAATAGATAATAAAAGAGGGGTAATTCGATGGGTTGTAAGAAGATACTATAAGCTCCAAAAGGTTCAAAGCGGAATAAAGAGCCAAAATTAACAACCCGAATCGGAATGCCTATTTCTTGAAAAAACTGATTGACTTCGGTGGCTAATCGATGAGTTAATTGATTCACTTTTTCTTGAATCGTTGTACTGTTTTCCCGAAGATGTAACAGCACAGCACGACAAGCAGCAAGGGCTAAAGGATGACGACAAAAAGTTCCCCCAAAAGCGGTTAACTCGGTTTGGGGATGAGAGTCATCTCCGTACTGCCAGAAACCGCCGTCAACGGTATCTAAGAAATCTGCTTTACCGCAGATCATACTAATTGGTAAACCTCCTCCAATGGCCTTACCATAAATGACTATATCGGCTTCAACATTGAACCATTCTTGCGCTCCTCCCGGAGCAATCCGAAAGCCGGTAATAATTTCATCAAAAATGAGTGTGATTCCTTTTTTGTGGGTTATTTGTCGTAGTTTTTGCAGAAATTCTTGAGGCTGTAAATCGGGTTTGCGACTTTGAACTGGTTCGACTAATACGGCGGCTAAATCATCAGCATGAGTAGCAATAATATCGAGGCTTTCTTCAACTCCATAACTCAAGACTATTACGTCTTCAACCATTCCTAAAGGGGTGCCTAGACTTAAAGGTTGAGCAGTGGTTTTATCTTCTCCTACTCGTGCTAAGATGCCGTCAAAAGTTCCATGATAGGAGCCGGCAAACATAACGATTTTTTGACGTTTTGTACGGGAGCGAGCAATGCGAACAGCCGCCATAATCGCCTCGGTTCCCGTATTACTAAAAGCGACTCTTTCGACTCGGCCCATTTCACTAATTAAAGCGGCGGTTTCGGCGGCCAGATTTGACTGCATTCCTAAACCTATTCCTCGATTTATTTGTTCTTGAACCGCTTCAATGACAAAATCAGGACTATGCCCAAAAAAGTTAACCCCAAACCCCATGGCTAAGTCAATGTAATTATTGCCATCAATGTCCTTAAAATAAGCCCCTTGAGCGGATTCTGAAACAATGGGATATTGAAATTCTTTTAAGGCCATGCGGAAGTCAATGGTCGGTTTAACATCTACCATTGTCTTACGGCTATTTTGTGAATAGGCTTTTGATTTGGCGGTTTTCTGGTTATAAATACCCTGTAAATTTTGAATAAAGGCTTGTTGTTGTTCGGTTAAGGATTTGTTCTCAGTGAGCTTTAAGGCTAAGGGGTTTAAATTGGGAGAACTAGGTTTCTCAGGAGATTTGGGCTTCTCTTGAGAAACCGGCGGGTAAGTTTCTATTTTAGAGCTTTGGGCAGGAATGATTTGAGTCTGATTCGTTAATATTTCGGGGGCTATACTGGGGGAGACGGGGGCAGTTTGAAGAACTTCTAATTGCTTGATAATGGTTTTTTCATGGAGGTCTTTTAGGTCTTTTAAAGATTGTAATTGAGCCATCATTAAGGCTTCTTTACCAGAGCTTTCACCAGAGACAGTGAGCTTAGGCATTGCAGGAATTGAGAGGGTTTCATCTGGCACACAAGCAAGAATTAATTCTTGTCCATTGTTAATGGGAATATTGTTTTGTTTAGAGAAACTATTCGCCGTAGCAAACCCACAACTTTTTAAAACGGAACACCAATTTTCACCCCTTAATAAGGGAGTATCTGAGCGTAATTGTTGATCCTGAAAGCGCCACCATCCGGGGGTTAATCCAAAGGTTAAATTCAGCCATGAGTTATTTTCTACGGTTTCGAGGAGAACTAAGTAACCGCCGGGGCGCAGAAGTTCCCGAATATGGGTTAGAGTTTCTGTAATATTTCGGGTTGCATGAAGGACGTTAGCGGCCACAACAATATGATAAGTATGGGCAGGTATCCCCTGAGAAATGGGGGACTTTTCAATGTCTAGTTGATGAAAGTTTAGGTTATATTTTTTCTGAAATTTTTGCCTAGCTTGATGCAGTAAGAAGGGAGAAACTTCGCTAAAAGAATAAGTGACATGATCGAGGTTTAAGTGGTTAAGAATTGCTTCTGAAGTGGCACCAGTTCCTCCTCCTATTTCGAGAATTCGATAGGGGCGATCACTATTAGAAAAGTTCTTTAAAATCTGGTTAATAGCTTGGGCAACTCGTTGATTCATCAATCGAGATACGGGAGAGTTGCCATAGATACTTTCTGCATGAGCAACGGAACCTTCTGGGAAAATTAATGTCAAGGGATCTGTATTTCCCTTAAGAACTTCTGCTAAATTTTCGCCGCAGCGTTGCAACATTTCTAATTCAGGTTTTGCAGACGGACAAATTTTTTCTAGCTTTTGTAGGGCTTGGGGTAAGGAAAAATACTCAGGCAAGTTTTTGACAGTCCAAACATTCCCTTGATTTTGAAGAATATTAGCTTGCTCTAAATCCTGCAAATAACGATTGAGCAAAATGTGATATTTAGGAGCAATAGGTAAGGTTTGTCTTAGGGTTTCTATTGTCCATTGTTCCCCCTGATTAAGTTTTTTCCCTAAGGACTCTAAAGCCTTGATGATATAGGCTGTAGCGATGGGTTGCAATTGATTAATGACTTGCAGATAATTGCTTAATTCTGTCTCGTCATCGATAACTTTAGTTGTTATTTCTGAAGTATTTTCTAAGGGTTTTTCTTTTACAAATTGGCAGAGGTATTCGGAGATATCAACAAGAGTTTGTAAATCGGTAAAGAGTTGATCTATTTTCACTTTGACTTGAAATTTTTCTTCAATTTTGCGAGAAAAGTCAGTCAAGATAATTGAGTCTGCTCCTAAGTTTAGTAATGTCTCATCCTCCGGCAGATCGTTCTCATCTTCTTTCAGAAGTAAAGCCAGAATTGATTTTAATTGATTACGGATTTCCTGTTGATGCTTTTGCATATTAAAAACTGTGGTTTCGGTAAGGTTAGAAGTTTGTGAGTCTAGGAATATTTTGTCAATGCTCTGATTTTCTGTTCGAGGATTAGGCTGAAATTGGAAAGGTTTTCTTTGAAAGGGATAGTTCGGCAATCTGACTTTTTTATAGCCATAATTCTGATTGAATTGTTCTGGGTTGAAAGGCAGGCCATTGAGGTAGAGTTGTCCCAAGGCTGAAAGAATTGTCTGCCAGTTATCTAAGCCACGATTGAGAGAACTTAACCAGATGACCTCATCTTTATAACGACGACCTTGTTCTGCCAGTATTGGTCTTGGTCCCACTTCTAAAAATAGGTTATATCCCTTGTTGAAAGCGGTTATCAAACTCGACAAAAATCTTACTGGTTCTCGGCATTGTTTGCTCCAATAAGTGGCATCTGGTGCATTTTCTAAAACCTCTCCATCAAGTCCTGAAAGTAAGAGAATTTGGGGTCGTTGATAAGAAATTTGACGAGCCTCTTTTTCAAATTCTTTTAAAATTGGCTCCATTAAAGGGGAATGAAAAGCCTGAGTAACGGGGAGATATTGAGCGGGAATTTTTTGCTTTTTGCAGGTGCTAATAACTTCCTCAAGGCTGGCACTTTCTCCAGCAATAACAATCTGTTGAGGGTGATTAATGGCAGCTATTGAAACCGTTTCATTATAATTTTTAATTAGGGAACTTACTGTCTCTTCATCAGCAAAAATTGAAGCCATTTTCCCGGAGGTTGTGGTTTGCATTAATTGCCCCCGTTTGACAATTAAGGCGAGTCCAGCTTCTAAGCTAAATACTCCTGCGATACAAGCTGCTACATATTCTCCCACACTATGGCCAATCAGTAAACTGGGGGTAATTCCCCAAGATTTCCATAGCATTGTTAGGGAATATTCTAGGGCGAATATAGCCGGTTGAGCGTAAGCGGTTTGATTGAGTAAATCGGTCTGTTCACCAAATAATATTTCAGTTAAAGGATGGTCTAAATACTTCGCTAATATTTCGGCACATTGATCAATATATTGACGAAATGTTGGCTGAGTTTGATAGAGTTGATGCCCCATGCCGGGATAACAAGCCCCTTGCCCTGTAAAAAGAAAAACAATTTTAGGGGATTTTTCTGATGTAAAACGTTGATAAAAAGTCAAATCATCAAGTGGGTTTTCTTCAGCAAAAGCGGCTAATCTTTGTTGTAATTCTGGACAAGTATCGCCAACAATGGCTAAACGTTCAGGTAAATCTATCCTTCCGACAGCTGCACTATAACAAATATCTCCAATTTCAGGATGAGATTCTAGGAGGGTATGAAAACGTTTAGCTAATTCTTTTAAAGCGGTTGTGTTGTGGGCTGAAAGAGTTAAGAGATGACTAGGAATTTGTTGTTGAATTTCTGAGATTTTGCTGACGGGTGCTTGTTGAACAATGACATGGGCATTTGTGCCAGAAAACCCGAAAGAACTTACCCCAGCTATGGGTACTTTATTGTTATTCGGCCAAGGTATATTTTGAGTAGGAATTTTAATAGGATGGTCTTCCCAATCAACCAGAGGATTAGGGCTTTGGAAATGAAGATGGGGAGGGATTTTACCCTGTTGAAGAATCAGAATCGTTTTAATTATTCCCGCCATGCCAGCAGCGGCTTCAAGGTGGCCGATATTGGTTTTCACTGAGGCGACATAAAGAGGGTCGGAGCGCTTTCCATAAACTGAGGCAATGGCATTCAATTCGATGGGATCTCCTAAAGAAGTACCTGTGCCATGAGCTTCTATGTAGCTGACATCTTCAGGGACTATTCTGGCATCAGCTAGAGCTTGACGGAGCAATTCTTGCTGGGCGGGTCCACTGGGTACGGTTAAACCTGCAGCAGCGCCATTATGATTCACCGCCGAACCTCGCAACAGGGCAAGAATTTGATCCCCGTTTTTCTGGGCTTCTGATAAAGTTTTTAAAATTAAAACCCCACAGCCTTCCCCTCGCACATATCCATTTGCAGAGGCATCGAAAGTCTTGCAACGCCCATCGGGGGACATCATTCCCGACTGAGAAAGAGTAATCGTAATTGCGGGTTCTAAAATGAGGTTTACCCCACCCACTAAAGCGAGTTCACATTCACGATTTCTCAGGCTACGAATCCCCTGATGGACGGCTACTAATGAGGAGGCACAGGCTGCATCAATCGAGAGACAAGGACCGTGAAGATTGAGAAAATAAGATAGCCTGCCAGCGGCTGCGCTTAGAGCATTGCCGGTGCCAAAAAAAGAGTCAATTTGATCATAGTTTGTGCCGTAAACCTTCAGGGCATGGTCAATGCTAGTAATCCCCACAAATACCCCTACCTTATTATCGGCTAAATTTTTCAGAGGTAAATTGGCATTTTCTAAGGCTTCCCAAGCAACTTCTAAGAGTAACCTTTGTTGAGGATCCATGGAGGCGGCTTCTCTTGCTGAGATCGAAAAGAAACGGGCATCAAATTCTGTGATATTCTCTTGAAGAAATCCCCCATAAGCGGTGTTCATTTTTCCTAAAGTTGGTTCTTGAGAATACAGTTTTGATATATCCCAACGGCTTTTAGGAACTTCTACTATCGCATCAAGTCCAGCTTGACAAAAACTCCAATACTTTTCTGGGGAATTAATACCTCCCGGAAAACGACAGGCCATTCCGACCACCGCAATGGATTCACTTTGTCTCGTCTCTAATTCATTGATACGAGCCTGCATTACCTCCATTTTGCTTAAGGTCGTTGCCATTAATTTTTTGTAATCTATACTCTCAACCATGCCCCATTCTCTATAATTTCTAAGTTTATCCGCCGTTAAACATAAATTAAGATGCTGCTATCAGTGAATATAAACAAAAGTTTAACCCCACAGAGTTAAGCTTACTCATGTTCATCTACTTAGCCTACCACATCTCATGCCTTTTGAAACATTATTTTTAAAATTTAACCTCCATATTGATCAAGCTCCGTTAATTTTTGATTAAGTAATCTTGCCAGTTCGTCTTCACTGAGGCTGTCATAGGGACTATGATTGTCAGGAATTGGATTTATTTTAATCTCAAAATCGAGATGATTGGCTAGAATTTGTTCCCGTAAGTAGGTACTTAAGCTGAGAAGATTAGGATAATCGAAAATGATCGAAGATGGCAATTTACACCCTAAATCTGTTTCTAAGCGATTTTTAAATTCTATGACCATTAGAGAGTTTAAACCTAAGTCTAAGAATGATGTTTGTTGAGGAATAACTTTGTTCCCATTTAACCCAGTCACTTCTCTTAATATTTTCTCCAGTCCTTCTACTAAAGCGTTTATTCGTTCGTCTATAGAGACAGATTTTAATCGTTCTAATAGTTTTGCTGGACTTGTTTGTTTTTGATTTTTTAGGGTTAATACCTCGCTAAAGAAGGGTTGATTAATATTGAAAGTTTGGTTAAAAATCGACCAATTAATATCGAGAACTATCCCTTGGGTAATATCATCTAAAATTACCTGATTGAGATATTGAAACGCTTGCTCAGAAGGCATCATCTGCAAACCCCAATTAGCGAAACGTTGTTGATCAATTTGGTTGCCCGTCTCCCAAGCTCCCCAATTAATACTAATACCAGGTAATCCTAAACTTTGCCGTTGCTGCATTAGAGCATCCATGAAAGCATTAGCCGCAGCATAATTACTTTGACCCGGTGAACCAAGGATGACAGCCGCAGAAGAAAAGCTCACAAAAAAGTCTAAAGATAGAGAGCGAGTATAACGATCTAATAATAAAGTTCCTGCTACTTTTGGACTCATTACCTTTTGATATTTTTGCCAACTTTGATTACTGATCAGCCCATCTTCTAAGACTGCTGCTGCGTGAATTATTCCTCGTAAGACGGGCAAGTCTGCCCCAAAACGAGAGAATAAATTTTTCATATCTGTGGGGGAAGTAATATCAGCTTCAATCAAGGTTACTTTTGTTCCTTTCTCCACTAATGGGGCTATCAATTCTGTTGAAGATTTAACATGGCGACTACACAAAACTAAGTGACTTGCTCCCATTTCTGATAACCATTGAGCCACTAATCCGCCCAGTTTTCCTCCCCCTCCCGTGATTAAATAAACCCCTGACTGATTAATAAAATGTCGTTTTTCTGAGCTAGGAAGAGATGCAGAAACTAACCTGGCTGCGTAGCGGTTTCCTTGACGTAAAGCCAAACGGAATTCATGGGGGAAACACTTTAATTCATTGAATAAAAGTTCAGCTTCATTAGCTTCTTTATGGATTGGTAAATCTAAACAAACACAACCCATTTTAGGATACTCTTGATTAATGACTGCTCCTAATCCCCATAAATGGGACTGTTGAGGATATAAAGCCGTATCATTGATAATTTTATTAGCCCCGCGAGTAATCAGCCATAAATGAGGTAATTTCTCCCAGTTATTAGTGAGGGTTTGCACTAAATTTAAGACGGCATGAGAACTCTGATATACTGTATCTAGCACGTCTTCAGCTTCTGAAGATTCCCAAGAAAAAACAACGCCAGTCGGAAATTCTCCCGATGGATAAGCTTCTTGATAGAGACGCTGAAAATCAGATTTCTGAGCCGGATTGATGACAAAAGAATCTTGAGAATTACATTGATAATTCTGTCCCATTTCTACAGTAATTACTTTTTCTCCTGCCCTTTTATATAAATTAATTAGGGAATTTAAGTCTGTTTCTGGACGAACCAAGACTAACCAAGAATTTTGAGAATTGACGGCAACAGTTGGCATTGATGGAAGTTTTTTCCATTCCACTTTATAAAAGCAATCGTTCGACTTTTCTTGCCATAAACTCTGTAAAATAGCCGGATTTATGCGCCGTGCTGTTAAGTCAGTAAAGCGAGCGCAAAGCTGTCCTTGTTCATCATAAATATTAACATTTACTCTCATTTCACCATTAGTATCTGAGATGACCTGAACTTCCGTCCAAACTTGCGAAGTTGGATTTAGGAATATTTCCAAGGAAGAGAATCCATAAGGTAGATGCAATTCTTGACCATGAATTTCGGGGAAAGCTGCCCCAATACTTTGTAAGCAAGCATCCAAAAGAACTGGATGAAAATGATAACGCCGATCCGCTAAACTAGGGTTAATACTAATTTTAGCTTGAGAGCCTTTTTTGAAAGAATATAACTCTTGAATCGCTTGGAACTGCTCCCCATACCTGATCCCCATCTGCTGATAAAGTTCATAGAATTCACGAATAGAAATTGATTCTTTAGGGGTTTCTCTTTCTAATTTAGTTTGGGTTAATTCTGAGGCAGCCAAGCTTTGTATATCCTTAGGTTTGACTTCACCTGTAACATGAAGAACCCATTTTTCTTGTGCAGAATCACTGCTAAATATCTCAAAAGTATAAATCAGTTGAGATGATTTTTTAGGTCTAAAAATTATTTGGACTATTAAGGGAGTTGGAGATAAGAGTAATCCCTGATGAATAGAGACATTTTGAAGGGTGACAAAATGCCCATTAAATATTTTCTGACTTGCGGCTAAAATAGCTTCAATAAAACCAGTAGCTGGAAATACAATGTTATCAAATACCTGATGTTCTTCTAAATAACTAGGGTTAAGATAACTCACCTCGCCTTCAAAGATCATGTCTCCCGTTGCTAACTTTTTAAAATCTTTAATAAAAGGATGTAACTGAGTCTTGATTTGCCCTAGAGAAAATTCCGAATTAGATAGCCAATACCGTTCTCTTTGAAAGGGATAAGTCGGTAAAATAATCCGCTTACCTTGTTTAAATACTGTAGTCCAGTCTACAGAATAACCATTAACAAAAAGTGTCGCTAAACTTCTATACATTTGTGCCTGTTCATCCTGCCCGGGTACAATACTAGGCAACCATAATAGATCCTGGTTGGCAGAAATAAGGCGAGCCATACTCAGTAATACAGGCTTAGAACCGACTTCTAGAAAACAACGATAACCCTGATCAATTAAAGACTGAAATCCTTGACTAAACTGTACAGTACTACGCAGATGATCTACCCAATAATCAGGAGTTGTAATTTCTGAACCTACAGCTTTCCCTGTCAGATTACTAATAATCGTTAAGCTAGGTTCATGAAAAGAAATTGTTTTTAAGACCTGGGAAAAATCATCAAGAATGGGCTGCATTAAAGGAGAATGAAAAGCATGAGATACCGCTAAACGTTTAGTTTTATGCCCTTGATCAATAAAGTTTTTTTCCAGTTGCTCAACAATCTCTTTAAATCCAGAAATGACGGTAATTGAGCCATTGGCTGAAGCAATATTAACTTGATTTTCATAAGAAGTTAGAGCGTTTGCTACCGTCTCATAATCAGCATAAATAGCGGACATACTGCCATTATGGGGCAATTTTCCCATTAATTTACCCCGTTGAGTCACTAATTTTAAGGCATCTTCTAAAGAAAAGACTCCTGCCCAACAAGCCGCCACATATTCCCCGATACTATGTCCTAAAAGGGCTGAAGGTTGTATTCCCCAAGATTGCCATAATTTGGCAAGTGCATATTCAAGGGAAAAAATCACCGGCTGAGTGATTTGGGTTTCCTCTAATAACTCACTATTTTGCTCTTGAAAGATTAAATCTAAGAGAGATTTTTCTAAAAGGGGTTCTAGAATTTGAGCACAAAGATCTAATGTTTCCTTGAAAACAACTTCTCGGTTATAAAGGGTTTCTCCCATGCCAGAATATTGAGAGCCTTGTCCAGAAAAGAGGAAAGCTATCTTTGGCGGAGTCTCTGATAAAATCGGTCGGATTAATGAGTCAGAATTTTCACCATCTTGGTAATCAATTAATGCTCGTTGTGCCGTGGTTATTGAGTCTGCTAAAATACAGATTCGTTGCGGAAAAATCCCCCGCCCTGTACTGGCGGTAAAACAAACATCAGCTAAATTGATAGACTCAGTCAAAATATCTTGATAATTTCTCGCTAACTCTTGCAGCGATTTTTCAGAGCGAGCCGAAAGGGGTAATAGATAAAAATTATTCTCCGAAGGTTGAGGTAAATCAGCGTCAATTTCCCCAACAATGATATGAGCATTCGTTCCACTAAATCCAAAGGAACTTACTCCAGCAATCCTTGGACGTTCGCTGATATTCCAAGGTTTTCCTTGTACAGGAACTTCAAAAATATGAGAACTCCAATCAAAGCGGTGATTAGGATTTTTAAAGTGAAGATGAGGAGGTATTTTATGGTGTTGTAACGCTAGAACGGTTTTAATTAATCCGGCAATTCCGGCAGCACCTTCTAAATGGCCTAAATTCGTTTTTACTGAACCAATAATTAAAGGCCGATTAGGGGAGCGTTGACCAAAAACGGCGGACATACTTTCTAATTCAATCGGATCACCAAGGGCTGTTCCAGTGCCGTGAGCTTCGATATAATCGATTTGTTCAGGCTTGAGATTAGCACGTTTAAGGGCTTGATATAATAATTTTTCTTGAGCTTGACCATTAGGAACGGTTAGCCCACTACTTGGACCATCATGATTGACGGCTGTGCCATAAATTTTCGCCAAAATTTGGTCTCCATTCTTAACCGCTTGGCTCAATCTTTTCAGAACAACTATTCCACAGCCTTCTCCTCGCACCATGCCATTTGCGCTCTCATCAAAGGTTTTGCAATGTCCATCAGGGGCAAGCATATGGGCGCGACTTTCGATTAAAGAAATAATGGGAGTTAAAATAATATTAACCCCTCCGGCTAAAGCCAGATCGCACTCACCATTAAGTAAGGCATTATAAGCTAAATGAATCGCTACTAATGAGGAGGAACAAGCGGTGTCAATGGTCATTGATGGACCCTGTAAACCAAGGACATAAGAAAGACGACCCGCCGCCATACTAACAGAAGTTCCTGAACCAGTATAAGCATTAATGGCTTGAGGAGAATAACTTAATTGGGCATAATCTTGAGTCATGCAACCGATAAAAACTCCCGTCTGACTGTTGCGTAATTTTTGGGGATTTTGTCCAGCAGATTCTAAAGCTTGCCAAGTAGTTTCCAAGAGTAAACGCTGCTGAGGATCCATAGCGACAGATTCTCTAGGAATAATGCCAAAAAATTCTCCATCAAATTCCTCAATTTGTTCTAGAAATGCACCGTAAGGAGCGTATATTTTGCCAGGGACATCGGGATTAGGATCATACCATGTTTCCTGATCCCAGCGATCTTGAGGAATTTCTGTTATAGCATCTTTTCCCTGTTCTAAAAGTTCCCAGAAAGATTGTAAATTCTTAGCACCGCCGGGGAATCGACAAGCCATGCCGACAATAACAATAGGATCATCATCGAGTTGTGATTTTTCTGGCTGTTTTTGAGAAATTTCTGCTTTTATTTGAGGGGTAAATACCGGTTGAGAATTATCTAGAACTTCTCGCTGTAAATAATTAGCTAAGGCTTCAACATTCGGAAAACGAAAAGTAATCGTCGAAGGGAGAGAACAATTAAAGTCAGTTTGTAACAGATTTCGTAACTCTGTAGAAGTGAGAGAGTCCATCCCCAAATCAAAAAAGCCTTGTTGAGGGGAAAAAGTTTCATCATTTGAGTGTCCTAAGACATTAGAAACACGCATAATGATATGATTAGTTAGCCAATTAGGACGCTCTTTTAAGGTTAAATTTTGCCATTGTTTTAAAAACTCAGATGAGGGGGCAGCTTGGGGTTTTCCTTGAGGCAGAAAGTTTTTATAAAAGTTTTGATGAATATAAGGAAATTGTTGCCAGTCAATCTTAATTACACCAGCGCGAATAATCTGATTTAGGAGAATTTTTTCCAGAGCATTAAGGGCTAAATCTGGTTTCATAGCCGCATATCCTTTAGCGGCTAATCTCTCCAAAACATTGCGATCTACTGCTGCACCTATTTCGCTCCAAGGACCCCAATTTATGACCGTTCCGGGTAAATGATGCGCCTGACGATAATAGATAAAAGCGTCTTCAAAGGCATTAGCTGCCGCGGCATTGGCTTGTCCAGCTGAGCCAATTAAAGATACAGCAGAAGTATAACAGACAAAGAATTCTAATGGGTCATTTAGGGTGAGTTGATGAAGCAACCAAGTTCCTTTAACTTTGGGAGCTAAAACATAATTAAAGCGCTCTGGTGTTAGTCTTAATAAGGTTGTATCGTCTAAGGTTCCAGCAATGTGAAAAACGCCCCGCACAGGATATTTAGAACGGCATTCTTCTAAGACAGTGTGCAGTTTTTCAGCATCAGTAATATCAAGTTTTTTGATGGTAATTTCTGCCCCACTAGAGGAGAGATTGGCTAATATTTCAGGGCTAATTCCTTCTGCCCCTCGACGACTACACAAAACTAGATTCCGCGCCCCTTTTTCAATCATCCATCGGGTTGTTGCTAATCCTAACCCCCCTGTGCCTCCTGTGATTAAATAATAGCCATCAGGACTAAAATTGATATTTCCATCTTCAAGTTTTCTCTGCACTAAACGGGGATAAAAACGCTGTTCCCCCCGCAAAGCAACCCGGTTTTCTTGGGGATTACTGTAGATTTCTTGCAGCAGTTTGTCGGCTGAGTTTACTTCATCTGGATCTAGGTCAATTGCCTTGAAATTAAGTTCAGGATGTTCTAAGACTAGGCTGAAGGCTATTCCTAATAAGGATGCTTGAGAGGGAGAGGTCAGGGTTTTAATGGCTTTTGCTGGTACTGCTCCTTGAGTCACTAAAATCAGAGCCGGCGGATTTTCTTGCTGCAATAAGGCTTGTAAGAAAAAGAGAAATCGTTGACAATGAATCTCGACTTGTTGATCAATTTCTCCAGGGATTTTTTCTAAGCCCCAGAAGTACAGTATTTGACGAGTTTCTGAAGTTATCGAGTTTCTCAATATTGATAGGTAATCTTCAGCCATCTCCGGGTTAATATCTTTGGAAAAGACGCAAGAACAACTTATTCCTCTCTGTTGGAATAGAGGGATTAAACCGTTAGCAATTCCTTGACTATCTGCCCAGATTATTTGATGATAGTAAGATTTTGCCGGAAGAGAAGGTAATTGCTCACTGCTTCGACTAATGATGACACTTTGTTTTAATAAATTTCGGGTTTTTGCTTGGCTTGGTTCGATAATATTAATGTCTTCAAATTGATTCTCAATCAGTAAATTTTGCCAATCTTTTGTGCTGATTAACGGATAACCATTCCGCCGCAGATCTTGACTACATAACCACCATCCTTCTGTCAAGCCAAAGGTTAAATCTACCCAACGTCTTGCCCCTGTACTTTCTAAGAGGATTAGTCGTCCCTTAGGAGCGATGAGAGAGCGCACATTTTCAAGGGTTTTTTGAAGGTTGGCTGTGGCATGAAGAACATTAGCGGCGATGATTATGTCAAAACTGCCGGGGAGAAAATCTTGAGTAAAGGGATTTTTTTCAATGTCTAAAGTTTGATATTTAATAAAGGGATAGTCTCTAAAATTTTCCTTGGCTCTTGTTAAGAAACTAGAGGAAATATCGGTGAATACATATTCGATATGTTCTGTCGGTAAGTGAGGTAAAATGCCAGCAGTAACGGCTCCTGTTCCTCCCCCAATTTCGAGAATTCTTAGGGGATAATAGGGGGGGAAATTCGCAATAGCACGGCTGATTGTGGTGGCGACTAACTGATTCATCAATTTAGCTCCGGCAGCTTCCGAATAAATTGATGCGATCGCTTCTAAATCCCCTTGAGGAAAGAGTAATTCTAATGGCTCAACTTGACGACTCATGACTGCTGCCAAAGCAGAGCCACAACGCTCCATTAGACTAATTTCTGCTGGATAATCGGCAAATTCTTGGCGGAGAATTTTAATTTGCGATGGCGATGAAGGTGCTTCTAATTCTTTGACGAATAACCAGCCATCTTTTGTCTGATTAACGATTTTTTCTTCAGCTAAAATACTTAAACATCGAGATAATAAAGGTCGGTAAAAATCAACAATTTGACCTTGATTTGCTATCTGTGCTTCGGAATAAGTTTGACCTAATTTTGGCTGCCCATTAAGTTTTGTTAAGGCTTCCCAAATATAGGTTACGCTTAACTTTTCCAAGGCCTCCATTAAGCTCTCATATTGCGCCAATTTTTCCCCTAGTTGTTGTTCTAACTGTGCGGGGTGAATTTGATTTTTAATCACCTGGGGAGCTACTAAAGTGTCTCTACCATTCCCTAATAATTCCTCGCAAGGCATCCATTCTTCTAGATAGATTTGAGGGGGTATTTCTTGGGGGATAATCTCTTGAGATTGAACGGCTTTTAGTTCTAAGTTGATGAGGGATGCCAAGGGTTGACCTTGGGGGGAATAGATATCAATATCAGCGATAATAATGTTAGGGTTAGGGGAGGAGTTTTTCAGTCGAACCGCGCTGATTACCTGCTCATCAGGAGGGTGGAAAAATGCCAATTGCCCAAGGCGAACAGGAACATAAGTTACTGAGGATTCTTCTTTAAATAAAATGGCAGCAATCCCTTGAAAACAAGCGTCTAACATAGCCGGATGAAAATGATATTTTTCCCGCTCTAACCTATCGGTTAATTTGATTTGAGCAAAAGCTGTATTTTCCCCCCGCTTCAGTTGATGAATGAGCCGAAAGTTACTCCCGTAATTTATCCCTGATTTTTGATAAGTTTCATAAAAGGAGTTGATATCGACTTCTTCAGAACAATTTTTGGCGATTTCTTCTAGATGACAATGGGTTAAATTAGTTGATTTCAATTCATCAATTTTTCCACTAACTAATATTTCCCAATTTGGCTCAAGTGCATGGTAAATTTTAAAGCTTTTTTGCTCAATGATTAACTGTAATGTGTCTTCCGTATCTTTTAAAATTAATGCCTTCTTAAATTCAACATTTTCTAAAATAACTTTTTGATTCTCCCCGGCAGCTAAAGCCATTTCTATCAAGGCAGATGCTGGCAATATAGCCTGATCAAAAACCTGATGTTCTCTTAAAAATGCAGGTTTATGTTGACTAATATTGCCTCGATATTGAAGGAGAGCTAAGGGAGAAGGAAAATGATCGCCTAGTAAGGGATGTCCAGAGTAATAATTAGGGTTTTTATAGCTAGAAGACTCTGATTTATTGCCAGAATTTATCCAGTAGCGTTTGCGGATAAAAGGCGAATTAGGTAAACTAATTTTTTGCCCGGGATGTGAGCGATGAAAGGCTTCCCAGTTAATATTAAATCCTCGTACATAGAGTTGACCTAGCACCCTTTGCTCATGCTGATCACTGTGACAATCCTCCCCTAAACTAGATAACCATAGAATTGAATTTACCCCTAACTTTTGACGACCTATATTAATGAGATTGGCACTAATTCCCATTTCTAGGAAGATTTGATATCCCATTTGATGCAAAGTAGAAATTCCCTGGGCGATTTCGTCGGATTTCTGCCTAATCCTTTCCCCTCTATTAACTGAATTTGTGAGAGATTTTTTCACAACTTCACCCTGATAAATTAGGGTAATATCGGGAGAGTTAGAATCGACTTCTGGGGTGCTTTTGAGCAAGGATAAAAGGTCTTCTGAGTTGGGGTTTTGTGGGCTAATTTGAGCGCGTTTCGCCACCAGCTTGACGGTATCTTCAAGAGAAAAAACTCCCGCTTGTTGAGCGGCGAGATATTCCCCTAATCCAGAACCTAAAATCGCAGAAGGAGAAATTCCCCACGATTTCCAGAGTTCACAAAGAGCATATTGATAGGCAAATAATAACGGTTGTACAGACAAAGGAATCTGAGGCTCTAAGGCTTTTTTAGATGACAATAATTCCTGAAGAGAAAATTCTAAATATTTTTTAAACAGATGATCGCACTGCCTAAAAGCATCATGAAATACTGGCTCATTATTGAGCAGGGTTTCAATGATTTCTGGGATTTCTGGACTAATTTCTTGCTCGTCATTGCAGAGAAAAGCAATTTTAGGATTGCTTTGCGCTTCTCCATAAATAATGTCGAAGCTATTATTTTGAAAGTGCTTTTCATCCCCATCGCTCTTGAGAAAAGCCTGAATTCCTTGGCGCAGATTCTCTTGATTAGAAACTAAAAGAGCAAGGCGGTGTTTATGGGGAAAACGACCGGTATTTAAAGATAGAGCAATGTCCTTGACGTTGAGAGCTTTTTTCTGCTCAAGATAATCCACAAATTGAGTCGTAAAAAGACGTAAACGTTCGGGTTCTTTAGCCGAAAAAGTAACGAGAATGGGGGATATTTTCGGGTTTTGGGGTTGCGGTTGAGGCGGTTCGCTTAAAATAACATGAGCGTTGGTTCCCGATGCTCCAAAAGAACTGACTCCAGCCGCTTTGAGCTTGCCATTGTTAACATTCCAAGGACAATTTTGCGTGACGATACTAATCGGTAAGGCATCCCAATTAATATGAGGATTGGGTTTTTTGAAATTCAGATGAGCCGGAATTTCACGGTAGTGTAGCGATAATGCGGTTTTAATTAATCCTGAAATTCCGGCCGCCGCCGCCAGATGACCTAAATTAGTTTTGAGAGAACCGACTAATAACGGGTTAGATTTCCGACGATTGACGCATAATGCCTCGGCTATGGCTTTAATTTCGATGGGATCTCCCAAAGATGTTCCTGTACCGTGAGCTTCAACATAATCGATAGCCTCGGCATCTAAACGAGCATCAGCTAGAGCTTCTCTGATTAATTCTCTCTGCACAGGCCCATTAGGAACGGTAAAGCCGCCACTGGCCCCATCGTTGTTGACTGCGGTCCCCCGAATCACTGCCCAAATGTGATCGCCATCTTGAAGAGCGTCACTGAGTCTTTTTAAGACGATGACTCCGCAACCTTCCCCTATCCCAAACCCATCGGCACTTTCGTCAAAGGTTTTGCATTGGCCATCGGCGGCTAACATCTGATTGCGGCACAAGGCGATGACGACTTCTGGAGTTAAAACTAAGTTCACTCCTCCGACTAAAGCTTGTCTGCATTCTTGGGAACGTAAGGAACGGCAAGCCAGATGAACAGCGACTAAGGAAGAAGAACAAGCGGTATCTACTGCCAAACTCGGACCATTAAGATTTAAAAGGTAAGAAATACGCCCAGCTGCCGCATTAGTATGATTACCCGAAATATGATAGGCTCCGATGGCATTATAGTCCTCATTTGAGGTAAGAATACGGGCATAGTCATTGTTAGTAATCCCGATAAAAACCCCTGTTTTTCCCCTTCTAGCCGTCGTTGTTGCCATTCCTGCATTTTCCAAAGCTTCATAGGCTACCTCTAAAAGCAACCTTTGCTGAGGATCCATAGCGACGGCTTCCTTGGGAGCAATTCCGAAAAAATGGGCATCAAACTGGGAGACATCATCGAGAAACCCCCCCTGAGAAACATAGATTTTACCCACTTTATTCCGATCTGAATCATAAAAATCCTGCTGGTTCCAGCGCTCATTAGGTATTTCTCTGAGGTGATTTTTACCCGCTTTCAGGAAAGACCAGAAGGATTCAGGTGTCGCAATATTATGACCGAAACGACAACCTAAACCCACGATAGCTAAGGGTTCGCTTTGTTGAGACTCGAAAGCTTTTAATTTTTCTTTAGCTTCACTAAGAGCTTTAAAAACTCTAGTTTGGATTGATTGCTCGTTTTCGGATAAGTTCTTTTTATCTTGAAAGTCCATAGTGTTAGACTCGACTTGGAAAAGAATAATTATTGCGACTGACGGGGTGACAAGCAGATGGAAAGTGAAACAGGGTGTAGATTGTCGGGGTTAGGGTGTAGGGAAAAAGCTTGAGACTTTCGCCGAAAGATAACGAGGGAATTTGGTTTTTACTAGGTAAGTCGATTAATTTGATGGCTTACAGTGAGGAAATTTTCCCCCCACCTCACTTAAATTTCCACCTCGTTGTCACTTCTTCAGCTATTACGACCAGACAGCCAATCATACCTGATCGAGGTAGTAATTGTCAACAGACATCTCCAATAACCTGGTGTGGGGTGTGGCATCCTAAGCTCTGCTCTGCTGGCCTCGCGCCACTATATCTTTAAATGTCACACTTTCCGCACTTCTTAATATTCAATTAATAATTTTTACTAATTTATTGCTCCCACAGTAGTTTCTACAATGAAGATTTTTCGTCAACACATCTTGGGGAATGTAAAAATATACTTTTGTATATTATGAAGATGTGCGGAATGTCGGTTAATATGCTATGATGTCGAGGCTCAGAACAATTTTGAAGAAGCGACAGAAACCTCGACCTTAGCCCTAGGCGGGTTTCCTGTAGTTCGTATAGCAATAATCCCACTCGTCAGAGACGGGAATTATCGCTTTAAGGGAACAGGGAACGGGTAAGCATTGTACCCCATGACTCTGAATACCGCCATCAACTACTATTTAGGGACAAAGTTAGAACAGCAATGGAAGCACATCTGGTTTCAATAGATTACCAAATTCGGCAACTTCAAGAAATAGATCCAGTAACTACTCTATTTGGTAATGTAAGTCAGAATAAAACCGGGGAGCAAGATAGCGTTATTGAAGTTATCTCTACAGATTTACAGAAAAAAATCAACAGTTTAACGGCAAATAATTCTGTTAATAATTTAGCATTTCATCTGGCTGTTGTCCAGGTTTTAATGTTTAAATATACTGCTCAAGTCGAGTTTGCTACGGCTACAGGAGCTTTGAATACAGAAAAATTAGATAGCCTGATATTTTGCCGATTCAATCAACATAATTTTAGTTCATTTAAAGATTTACTAAGAATCATTCGTAAAGATTTACAAGAAGGATATCGCCATCAAAACTATGCTCTGGATAGTTTGGTCAAAACCTTGGCAGCAAGAGGAGGAAATCTAGAGAATATTTTTGACGTTGCTGTGATCAAAGAAGGCCTGTGTGGGGACATTTCTTCGTTAAATAAATTTCAATTAGTTTTTGCCATAGCAGCGGATGATAGTGGTGTTTCTGTCACTTTTATTAAAGATAAATTTCCCAGAGATTTTGTCGAGAGAATGCTAGGACATTACCGTAAAATCTTAGAAACAGTGACGAGTAATCCCGATATAGATTTGTCAGAAATTGATATATTAACGGCAAAAGAACGAGAACAATTGCTGATAGATTGGAATGATACGGCCATTCAATATCCTCAAAAGCAATGGATTCATCAGCTATTTGAAGAGCAAGCCAAACTTTACCCTGAGAGAGTGGCGGTCATTTTTGAAAATCAAGAATTAACTTATCAAGAATTAAATGAAAAAGCCAATCAACTTGGTCATTACCTACAAAAATTAGGAGTAAAACCAGAGGAATTAGTCGGAATTTATCTAGAGCGTTCCTTAGAAATGGTAGTAGGTTTATTGGCTGTTTTGAAGGCCGGAGGAGCTTACGTCCCCTTAGATCCTAATTATCCTCAAGAACGCCTAAGTTATCTATTAGAAGATACTGGGGTAAAAGTGATCATTACTGCGGAATTGCTGCGGGGATTGTTGGACGAATACCCTGGGATTGTTGTTGCTTTAGATACAGATTGGCCAGCAATTTCTCAAGAAAGTCAGAACAATTGTGACAGTGGCGTAGCGGGGGAAAATTTAGCCTATGTTATTTATACTTCGGGATCTACAGGTAAGCCTAAAGGTGCGATGAATACTCATCAGGGTATCAGGAATCGTTTGTTGTGGATGCAGGATACTTATCAGTTAACTAACAGCGATCGCATTTTACAAAAAACCCCTTTTAGTTTTGATGTTTCAGTGTGGGAATTCTTCTGGCCATTATTAGCCGGTGCAACCCTAGTGGTAGCTAAACCAGAAGGTCATAAAGATAGTATCTATTTAATACAATTGATCCAAGAGCAGCAAATTACTACCCTTCATTTTGTCCCCTCGATGCTGCGAGTGTTTCTGCAAGAAACAGAGCTAAAAGAATGTAGTTCTCTCAAGCGGGTTTTATGTAGTGGGGAAGCTCTGCCATTAGACCTAACACAACGCTTTTTTGAGCATTTTAACTGTGAACTTCACAACCTCTACGGGCCGACTGAGGCGGCGATTGATGTGACTTACTGGCCCTGTTTACCGGGGAGTGAAAAAGCGATAGTGAGTATTGGTCAACCAATTGCCAATACTCAGATTTATATTCTTAATCCGCACTTACAACCAGTTCCTATAGGGATTGTGGGAGAATTACATATTGGTGGTATAGGTTTAGCTCGTGGATATCTCAATCGTCCCGAATTAACAGACCAGAAATTTATCCCTAATCCTTTTGCTAAGGTCGCAGGAGCAATAGGGGGAGAAATTAGGGCAAAATTATATAAAACGGGGGATTTAGCCCGGTATTTACCGGATGGAAATATTGAGTTTTTGGGGCGTATTGACCATCAAGTTAAGATTCGAGGTTTCCGGATTGAGCTTGGGGAAATTGAAACTATACTCAGTGAACATCCAGCAGTTGAGCAAGCGGTAGTCATTGCATCGGAGACAGAAACCGGCAGTAAAACACTAATTGCTTATGTTGTGGGTCAGTCTCAAGAGGGGGAACTCTTGGCGACTTCAGAAAAAGGGCAATTATTCGATGAACAAATCGAGCAATGGCAAAGCCTCTATAACCAAATTTACAGCCAAACATCGGCAGATTCTGAGGGTATATTTAATATTGTTGGCTGGAATAGTAGTTACACGGGGGAACCTATCCCGACTGCTCAGATGCGAGAATGGCTAGATGATAAGGTGAAGGTTATTCTCGCTCAACAACCTAAAAAAGTTCTGGAAATAGGTTGTGGAACCGGGTTAATATTATTCCAAGTTGCTCCCCATTGTCAGCATTATTGGGGAACAGATATTTCATCAGTAGCCTTAGACCATATTCAGCGAATTAATCAAGAAGGGCCAAAGCTGGAGCAAATAAGGTTATTTACCCGTACTGCCGATAATTTTGAGGGTTTGGAGTCAGAAGGATTCGATACAATTATCCTTAACTCGGTTGTGCAGTATTTCCCCCATATAGATTACTTATTGCGGGTTTTAGAGGGAGCTATCAAGGTACTAACTCCGGGGGGGTGTATTTTCCTTGGAGATGTGCGAAACTTGCAACTCATGGCAGCTTTTCACGCTGATGTAGAACTTTATAAGGCTAACCCTGAAGATTCGATTAGGGATTTTAAACAGCTTGTACAGAGGAAAATTGAGCAAGAAAATGAGTTATTCATTGACCCTGATTTTTTTAGAGCAATTCAGTCCTATTTTCCTCAGATTACTGAAGTCGAGATTCATCTAGAGAGAGGTCGATACCACAACGAATTGACTCAATTTCGTTACAATGTTGTTCTGCGGATTGGAACAATTGTGGATTTTAGCACCGACCTTCAAGAATTAAACTGGACTGAACAGCAGCTGACTTTATCTGAGGTGAGAAATCAACTGGGGACATCTGAGGGGTTAAGGGTGATAGGTGTCCCTAATTTGCGCTTGTTTGGACCTTTAAAAATTGTGGAATTGTTGAACAATTCTCAAGACTTTGGGACAATCGAGGAATTTAAAGCGATTAAATCGGACATTATACCGGAAAATGCCGTAGAAACTGAAGATTTTTCGGCTTTAGCTGCGGATTTATCCCTTTCGGTTTGGGTAACTTGGTCTGATACTCCGGACTGTTACGATGTGATTTTTGCTCCGCTAGAAAATTCCCGTAGAAATTACATCGCTTTTACCCCCACCCACACCGCAAAACCTGAATGGCAACTTTATGCAAATCACCCTTTAAGGTCTAAGTTAAACAGTAAACTGATTCCCCAACTGCGGAGTTATCTGCAAAAGCAACTCCCAGAATACATGATACCCCATGCCTTTGTGCAATTGGATTCTATTCCTCTGACAAATAATGGAAAAATTGACCGTCGCGCCCTACCCTCTCCAAGCTATAACAGTTTAAGGAATTCGGAGAATTTTGTAGCACCTTGTACCCCTCTTGAGGAAATTTTAGCACTGATTTGGGCTGAAGTTTTGGGCATCGAAGAGGTTGGTATTCACGATAATTTTTTTGAACTTGGGGGGGATTCGATTCGGGCAATACAAGTGATCGCTAAGGCGCGACAAATGGGTTTTCATTTTTCCTTACCCCAATTATTGCAACATCAAACCATTCAAGAATTGGCCAATTGCGTTAGCTATGAAATTGATACTTTGGGGACTGAAAAAACGGAAGTTTTTAGTTTAATTCCTCAAGAAGTTCGCTGGGATTTACCGGAGGAAGTGGAGGATGCTTATCCTCTAACTGCTCTACAATTGGGGATGATATTTCATAGTGAATATCAGGGGAATCTGTCGGTGTACCATGATGTGTTTACCTATCATATTCGTGCTACTTTTAATTTTCCCGCTTTACATAGTGCTATTAAGGAGATTGTCCAGCGGCATCCGGTATTACGAACCAGTTTCGCACTCTTTGAATATCAGGAACCCCTACAATTAGTTCATCGACAAATCGATGTTCCTTTAGGATTAGATGACCTAACCCATTTATCTCCTTCTGAACAAGACACGGCTATTGATGATTGGATTGAGCGGGAAAAAATCCGCACTTTTGACTGGAATAGTCCTCCTTTATTTCGCTTTCATCTCCATCGCCGCAATCAGGATAACTTTAACCTAACTTTCAGCTTTCATCACTCTATTTTAGATGGTTGGAGTGTCGCCTCATTGCTCACAGAATTGTTACAACAGTATCTCTATCTTCTCGACAAAAAAGTTTTACCTCTTTCTCCCCCTCCAGATATCAGTTTTAGGGATTTTGTCGCCTTAGAAAAGAAAACTATTCAATCGACAGAATGCCAGAATTATTGGCAAGAAAAACTCAGAGATGTCACGCTGACCAAACTTCCTCAGTGGTCGAAATCTAATCAAGTTAATCAAGATTGGGATTGGTTAGTTCCCATATCTAGTCAGGTATCTCAGGGATTAAAACAACTCGGTAAACAAGTTGGAGTCCCCCTAAAAAGTGTTTTATTGGCGGCTCATTTTCGGGTATTAAGTTTACTGAATAATCAGAGGGATATTGTTACAGGTTTAGTCTCTAATGGACGGTTAGAAGTAGCCGATGGGGAAAAGATATTAGGTTTATTTTTGAATACTTTGCCCCTACGTTTAGAGTTATCTGGAGGTTCTTGGAGCGATTTAGTTAAGCAAGCTTTTGATGTTGAAAGAGAATGCTTATCTTGGCGAAGATATCCCCTGGCTGAGTTACAAAAAACTTTTGCGGGTCAACCTTTGTTTGATACGGCTTTTAATTTTATTCATTTTCATGTTTATCAAGGTATCATCGGGGTGCAAGATTTAGAGGTCTTGGGAGGGAAGTTTTTTAATCAAACTAATTTTACATTGTTAGCTAATTTTAGTCTTCATCCCCTTTCATCTGAAGTAGAACTTACCCTTAAATATGATGGGAATTATCTAGGGGAAAAGCAGATGGAGTTAATCGGAGGATACTACGAGAAAACTCTCATCGCTATGGCAACGGAAGGGTTAGAACGTTATGAGACTTGTTGTTTACTTTCTGAGCAAGAACAACATCAATTATTGAAAGAATGGAATGATACCGAGGTTCACTATCCAGATGACTGTATTCATCAATTGTTTGAGGAGCAAGTTAAGCGCAGTCCTGATGCGATCGCTATTATTGCAGAAAATGAACAATTAACCTACCGTCAATTAAACGAAAAAGCGAATCAATTAGGGCATTATTTAGGCAAAAAAGGGGTGAAACAGGAGTCTTTGGTGGGAATTTGCCTAGAACGGACAACTGAGATGGTTATAGGGTTATTAGCCATTCTCAAAGCAGGGGGAGCTTATGTACCTTTAGATGCAGCTTATCCAACTGAACGCCTCAATGTCATTTTAGGGGATGCCCAAGTTTCCTTGTTGCTAACACAAGAAAAATTAGTCGAGAAATTAGGGAATTATCCAGGGAATCTGGTGATATTAGAGGCAGAACCAAGAAATATAGCCCTAGAAAGTCCCGAAAACCTCTCTTTACCCGTAAGTTCCAGTAATACCGCTTATGTGATTTATACCTCCGGTTCAACGGGGAAACCGAAAGGGGTTGTCATTGAGCATCAAAGCACCACAACCTTACTGAATTGGTCCAAGGAAGTCTTTAGCAGTGAGGAATTAGCGGGGGTTTTGGGTTCTACGTCTATTTGTTTTGATTTGTCAGTATTTGAACTATTTTTGCCCTTGACTGTGGGGGGTAAGATTATTCTGGCCCAGAATGTTCTAGATTTGCCTAGTTTAAGTGCAGCCAAAGAGGTAACATTAATTAATACCGTACCTACAGCGATCGCCCAACTCCTGGAAATTGAGGCGATACCTGAGACTGTGCGAACGGTAAACCTCGCAGGAGAAGCTTTGTCTAATCAATTAGTCCAGAAGCTTTACCAGCAGGAAAACATTAAGAAAGTTTATAATCTCTATGGTCCTTCAGAAGATACCACTTATTCCACTTTTAGCTTAGTGCCTAAAGGACACCATGGACAACCGAGTATCGGCCGGCCTATTGCCAATACTGAAGTTTATATTCTGGACTCTTTTAAGCAACCGGTTCCTCTAGGAACTATTGGTGATTTATATATCGGGGGTGAAGGGTTAGCTCGATGTTATCTTAATCAACCTGAATTAACCGCCGAGAAATTTATCTCCAATCCGTTTAGCAATGAACCCAATGCAAAACTCTATAAAACAGGAGATTTAGCCCGATATTTACCCGAGGGAAATATTGATTTTTTGGGGCGGGGTGATAATCAGGTAAAATTGCGGGGTTTCCGCATTGAATTAGGAGAAATTGAGGCAACTCTAGGGACTTATCCCCAAGTTAAGCAAACGGTGGTGAAGGTTTGGGAGGACTCCTATCGGAATAAGAGGTTAGTCGCTTATCTAGTAGGAGAAAATGGCCCGATAAATACTGAGGATTTGCGTCGTTTCTTGGGACAGAAGTTGCCAGAGTATATGATTCCGGCTCTTTTTGTGTCCTTAGAAGCTCTCCCTCTGACTCCTAATGGAAAAATTGACCGTTCAAGATTACCCATCCCTGAGATACCTTGCACATCTGAGCAGGATTTTGTTCCCCCTCATACTCAGAAAGAAAAGATTTTGGCTAGTATTTGGCAAGATGTTCTCAGCATTAAACAAGTGAGTCGTTATGACCGCTTTTTTGAAGTTGGGGGCGATTCTATTCTCAGTATTCAGGTTGTCGCTCGCGCTCGTCAAGCCGGGTTGAAGATTACCCCTAAACAGATATTTGAATATCCTACTCTTGCTGAACTGGCTACAGTTGCCGATTATTCCACAGCCGAATTAGCTAAACAGGGTTTAGTGACGGGTATTGTGCCTCTCACTCCCATTCAACTGTGGTTTTTTGAGCAAAATCGCGCTGAAATGCACCACTTTAATCAGTCTGTCCTCTTAGAAGTTCCCCATCACCTGAAAGCTGATTTGTTAGCTCAATCTCTGAGAAAATTAATTGAACATCATGACGCTTTGCGGTTACAGTTTACTGTGGAGGAAGGACAATGGCAACAAGTCAATGAAGGAATGTCGGATGAAGTACCTTTTGAGGTGATTGATTTGTCTTCTATTCCTCAATCTCAGCAAGGGGAAACTCTCTTAGCAATGGCAACAGTTCAACAAGCAAGTTTAAACCTCTCTACTGGACTATTAATCAAGGCCGTACTATTTGAATTGGCCCCCTATCAACCCAGTCGGTTACTGATTATTATTCATCACTTGGGAGTTGATGGTGTATCTTGGCGAATTTTGCTAGAAGATTTATTGATGACCTATCAACAGTTGGAAAGGGGGGAGAATGTAGAACTTCCTCCAAAAACCATAGCTTTTCAGGATTGGGCGCTTCTCTTGAGGGATTATGGACAAGGGGAAAAAGCGAAAGCGCTATTAGACTATTGGTTAACTCAACCTTGGTTAGAAGCGAGAAATTTACCTGTAGATAACGAGAGTGGAAAAGAAGACAATACAGTAGCGATGGCAAATGATGTCACGGTGACTCTAGATGAAGAACAAACCCGCACCCTCTTGCAAAAGGTTCCCGCTGCCTATAACACTCAAATTAACGAGGTTTTGTTAACCGCTTTAGCAGAAACTTTGACACAATGGACAGAAAATTTGACCATATCCCTTGATTTAGAAGGACACGGACGAGAAGATTTGTTCAGTGAGGTTGACCTGTCGAGGACGGTAGGTTGGTTTACCAGTCTTTTTCCGGTTGTTTTGCGACTCCCCCCCGAAAATCACCCCGGTGAGCGACTCAAATCTATTAAGGAACAGTTACGAGCTATTCCTCACAAGGGAATTGACTATGGAATTTTGCGATATTTGAGTGATGAGGCTGATATTAAGTCTCAATTAGCTGAAATTCCTGCCAGGGAAGTTTTGTTTAATTATTTAGGTCAATTTGAGCAAGGACGATTGCAAAAAGGGGATTGGAAATTAGCGGATGAGTCTAAGGGGCCTAATCACAGTCTTAAGGGACATCGTAGTCATTTATTAGAGATTACGGCCAGAGTTATAGAGGGACAGTTACAAGTAAACTGGACTTATAGCGCTCTCATCTATGAACGTTCGACGGTAGAATATTTAGGGCGCGGCTATAAAGAAGCTTTGCTGAAATTGATTGAGCATTGTTTATCTCCTGATGCTGGGGGTTACACTCCCTCAGATTTTCCGGTAGCGCAATTGAATCAACAGGAATTAGACGATATTCTGGCAGAAATTGACTAATAAGGAGAATCTTTCGTGGCAGACACAAAAAATCAACCCGCCAAAAATGTGGAGTCTATTTATCCTCTTTCCCCCATGCAGGAAGGGATGCTCTTTCATAGTCTCTATACTCCTGATTCAGGGATTTATTGTAGCCAAACTCTAATTACTCTGGAGGGAGAAATTAACCTTACAGTTTTTAGGCAAGCGTGGGAAAAAGTTGTCGAGCGTCACTCGGTATTAAGGACTCTATTTCTTTGGGAAAAACGGGAAAAACCTCTGCAAATTGTGCGAAAAAAGGTTGATTTGCCTTGGGATTATCAAGATTGGCGCAATCTTTCCCCCAGAGAACAACAACAACGTTTAGATTTATTGTTACAAACAGAGCGTCAACAAGGGTTTGAACTCAAAGTTGCTCCTTTAATGCGCTGCTTGATGATTCAACTATCAGACCAAACTTATAAATTCCTCTGCAATCATCATCATATTATTCTGGATGGTTGGAGTATGCCTATTATTTATCAAGAAGTTTTAGGGTTTTATGAGGCAGGTATTCAAGGGAAAAGTTATCATCTTCCTTTGCCGCGTCCTTATCAAGATTATATTGTTTGGTTACAGCAGCAAAACCCATCTGTTGCTGAGAGTTTTTGGCAGCGAACTCTTGAAGGGTTTATGACTCCCACCCCCCTGAGGGTGGACAGACTCCAGTTAATGAAATCTGAAGGTAAGCCGACTTATAAAGAGTATAACTGTCATTTATCGGCTTCTCACTCGAAAGACCTGCAATCTTTGGCACAAAAGCATAATCTGACCTTATCTACTCTAGTACAGGCCGCTTGGGCGATTCTTCTCAGTCGCTATAGTGGGGAGTCAGAAGTTTTATTTGGGGTTACGGTTTCTGGTCGCCCCCATGATTTATCAGGGGTAGAACATAGGGTAGGATTATTTATTAATACATTGCCGCTGCGAGTCTCCATCAGAGAATCAGATTTATTGCTATCTTGGTTACAGGAATTACAGCAAAAGCAAGCAGAAATTCAGGATTATGCTTATGTTTCTCTGGCTGAAATACAGAGATTGAGTGATATTCCACCGGGGGTTCCCCTGTTTGAGAGTTTGGTCGTTTTTGAGAATTATCCCAGAGAAGCGTTATCGAGAGATTCTCGTCAATCCTTAAGGGTTAAGGATGTGGAGAATTTTGAGGAAACTAATTATCCTTTGACGGTGGTTGCTATTCCTAAACAGGAGTTACTGATTCAGTTAATCTATGATACTGGCCGTTTTACTCAGGATACGATTGAACGGATGGCAGGACATTTACAGACTATTTTAACAGGAATTGTTACTGAACCTCTGCAACGAGTAACACAATTACCTATATTGACAACAGAAGAGCAACATCAGTTATTAGTAGAGTGGAACAATACTGAGGCTGATTATCCTTTAGATAAGTCTTTACATCAATTATTTGAGGAACAAGTTGCCCAGAATCCCGAGGGAATAGCGGTTATTTTTGAAGACCAAAAATTGACCTATCAACAGTTAAATAACCGGGGAAATCAGTTAGCTCACTGTTTACGAGATAAGGGGGTGAATCCAGAAAGTTTGGTCGGGATTTTTATGGAGCGTTCCCTAGAGATGGTCATCGGTTTATTAGGGATATTAAAAGCTGGGGGAGCTTATGTACCTTTAGAGCCAGATTATCCTACCGAGCGCTTGGGGGATATCCTCTCAGATTCGGGTGTTTCTTTGGTGTTAACTCAGGAATCTTTAGGGGATTTTCTTCCCCAAACTGGTGCCGAATTACTGTGTTTAGATAGGGATTGGGAAAAGATAGCTACCTATAGCCCAGAAAATCCCTTCAATCTAACGACTCCTGAGAATTTAGCCTATGTTATTTATACATCAGGTTCAACGGGAAAACCCAAAGGAGTATTAATTAGCCATCGGGGGTTAATGAATTTAATTTGTTGGCATCAAGACGCTTTTGAAATTACGCCTTTAGACAAAACTACTCAACTAGCAAGAAGCGCTTTTGATGCTGCGGTTTGGGAGTTATGGCCCTGTTTAACAGCCGGTGCGAGTCTTGTCTTAGTTAAACCTGAAATCATGCAATCTCCCCCGGACTTGCGAGATTGGTTAATTGCCCAAGAAATCACCGTCAGCTTTTTACCAACTCCCCTAGTTGAGAAGATTTTATCTTTAGAATGGGATGAAAATATAGCCCTCAGAATTATCTTAACGGGTGGGGATAAACTCCATCATTATCCTTCAGTATCAATGCCTTTTAAGCTTATTAATAATTATGGTCCTACAGAGAATACAGTAGTAACCACTTCAGGAATAGTTCCCGATTATGAGGAAGGAAACTCCTCATCCCCGTCTATTGGCAAGCCAATTTCTAACACAAAAATTTATATTTTAGATCAGAATTTACAACCGCTTCCGATTGGGGTTCCTGGAGAGTTACATATTAGCAGTGTGGGGTTAGCGCGGGGTTATCTCAATCGTCTGGAATTAACTAAAGAAAAATTTATTTCTGACCCTTTTAATTCGGGTATATTATATAAAACGGGGGATTTAGTTCGCTATCTTCCAGAGGGCAATATTGAATTTTTAGGGCGCATTGATAATCAGGTTAAGCTGAGGGGATTACGGATTGAATTAGGGGAAATAGAAGCAGTTTTAGAGACCCATTCTCAAGTGGAAAAAGCCGTAGTTATTTTGCGAGAAGATACGTCAGAAAATCAACGCTTAGTCGCTTATATAGTCAGGAAATTCCCCTCATTAGGTATCGGAGAATTGCGCCGTTTCTTGCAGCAGCAACTCCCCGCTTATATGGTTCCTTCTGCCTTTGTCATGTTGTCAGATTTTCCCTTAAATAACAATGGCAAGATAGACAGGAAAAAATTACCTGTCCCCGATGAGACATCAATTATTGAATCTGCTTATATAGCCCCAAGAAATGAAAAAGAAAGCCTCTTAGCTCAGATTTGGCAAGATGTTCTTCAGCTATCACAAATAGGGGTTAATGACAACTTCTTTGAGTTAGGAGGACATAGCTTAAAAGCTATTTCTCTAGTGAGTAAAATTCAAGAAAAGTTAGGGCAATCTTTGCCCATTAAACAAGTATTTGCTCATCCTACCATTGCTGAACAAGCAGAATTATTAAGCACTGTTACCCCTCTGACGGTAGCCACTATTCCCCTTGTATCTGCACAAGAAACCTACGAAACATCCCATGCTCAGAGACGTTTCTATGTCTTGCAACAGATGGATCTCAATAATGTAGCTTATCATATTGTTTCCACCCTCAAAATAGCAGGAAATTTTAGCCCAGATGTCTTTGAAAAAGCCATACAATTATTGATTTCCCGTCATGAATCCCTGCGGACATCTTTCATTTTAATTAACGGTGAACCACAACAGAAAATCCTGCAAAATCGTCCTTTTGATTGGGAATTTAAAGACTGGACAAATAAACCTGATGAAGAAATCTTAGAAACGATTGCAAAAGAGAGAAAAGCGTTTGACTTAGAAAAAAGTCCCCTGGTGCGCTCTAAGGTTTATAAACTGTCTCCGAATGAATATATTTTGGAGTTAGAAATTCATCATATTATCTGTGATGGTTGGTCAATGAGTTTGTTAGCTAAAGAATGCTTAGAATACTACTCTGATTTAGCCAAAGGATTACAGCCTAATATAGAGCCATTGCCGATACAATATAAAGATTATGCAGGGTGGCAAAATAATCTTTTAAGGAGCGAAAATAATTCAAAAAACCTAGATTACTGGCGGCAAAAACTGGACAATGGACAACTGACCAGAGTTCACTTACCGACAGACTTTAAACGTCCCCAAATAAAGACGTTTAAGGGTTCTCATTTAAGCTGGACATTTGACCGAGAAACGATTTCTAAATTAAGAAAAATTTGTCAAGAAAACGAAATAACCCTATTCATGGCATTGGTAGCGGCTGTCAAAATATTGCTGTATCGCTACAGTGGTCAACATGATATTACTATTGGTACAGAAATCGCCACTAGAAACCATCCTCAACTGCAATCTCTAATCGGTTTATTTCTCAATACCTTAGTTATTCGTGACCAAATTGAACCCGAAAAAGGCTACAAAAATCTACTCGCAAAGGTTCGTCAAACCGTTACCGAAGCCTTAGAACATTCCGATTATCCCTTTGATATTTTAGTAGAAAAATTAGCTGTTTCTAGAGAAATTAACCGCACTCCCTTGTTTGATATATTAGTCCTTCTGCAAAATTTTGATCAACCTGTAGGCTTAGAAAATATACAAATAAAATCTCTAGATTCCCTGACCCCGACCAGTAAGTTTGATCTATCTTTTGTGTTTAGTGAAGCTCAGGAAAAACTCAGATTAGAGCTAATTTATAACACCGACTTATTCCAAGAGGAGAGGATGAAAAAATGTCTCATTCACTTCGATAAACTCTTGAATGAAATGCTATCTAACCCTGCCCAACCCGTCAAAGACATTTCTTTGTTATCGGCAGCAGAAACCGCTTTCATCGCCAATTTTATCAATCCTATTCCTCGCTTAGAAACCCGTACCATTATCCATGATTTTATTGACCAAGTTGAAGCCAAACCGGAGAAAACATCGATTATTTATCCAGGGGGTAAATTTAGCTATCAAGAATTACATGAACTAACTAACTTTTGGGCTTATGCCTTAAAAGAATTAGGCGTGGAAAAAGACAAGGTTTGTGGTGTTCTCCTAGAAGGAGATTATCGTCAGTTAATCGCCATGCTGGCAGTATTTAAAGCCGGAGGAATCTATTTACCTCTACGTTTAGATGAACCAGAGGAGCGTCGGCAACGCATGATGATTAAAACTAGCCCTGAAATTATCTTAGTTGCGGCGGAGAATTTAGAGGGGATTAAACCCCAACTATCCGCATTAGAAAAACCGCCTCATATCTTAGTGGTTAAGGCTCATAAAATTCAGCAATATCATCAGTGGAATGGCATGGATTATCAAGAGTTTCCTTGCCAATTAAGCAAACTGCAACCCGTTCTAGCTATGCCGGATGCTGATGATTCTAATTATATTATGTTTACTTCTGGCTCAACCGGTGAACCTAAAGCAATTTTAGGCAGTCACGGCAGCTTACGTCATTTCATTGATTGGGAAAAACGGGAATTTGGCATTAATGAAAGTTGGCGCTGTTTACAAATTGCTCAAATTAATTTTGATGCTTATTTGAGGGAAACCTGTGTGACTTTATGCTCAGGGGGAACTCTGTATATTCCAGAGAGTACAGAGCGAGAAGACTTAGAGCTTTTATTACTGCGAATAGGAGAATGGAAAATTAACTTACTACACACTGTCCCCTCGGTAATGCGTCTATTTTTAAAGATGGGGCGTGGTTTAATTAATGCTCATAATCTCCTGAAAAATTTGCGAATTTTTGTCTTAGGAGGAGAGCCTTTATTTGTGAAAGAACTGGCTGAATGGCATCAAATTTTTGGCTCTCAGACAGAATTTGTCAATATTTATGGAGCGAGTGAAACTACATTTGTTAAGCATTTTTATCGAATTCCTAACCCTAATAATATTCCCTATGAACGGGTTCCGGGTGGTCAAACTTTGCCAGATGCCGCTTATGCAGTGGTTGATGGAAATCGCACCAGGGCAATAGGAGAAGTAGGAGAAGTGTTCGTTAAATCCCCCTATTTAACAAAAGGTTATTATCAAGATGAAAGCTTAACTCATTCAGTTTTTGTGCCTAATCCTTTGAATGGGGGGAGGGATATAGTTTATCGTACTGGAGACTTAGGCAGACTGCTTCCTGATCTAACTTTAGAAGTAATAGGACGCAGTGACAACCAAATTAAATTAAATGGGGTACGGATTGAATTAGGAGAGATTGAAGATGTCCTCAGTGGGATTGAGGGAGTAGAAAAAGCCTTAGTTATAGCTAATAAAAAGGAGGAATTAGTAACCGTAATTGCTTATTATCAAGCAGAGGATACAGTTCATCAGGAATATATTCGAGGTAAATTAAAGCAACTCTTACCGATTTATATGCAGCCTAGCTTTTTAATGCGGTTAGAAGCTTTTCCCTTGTTACCCAATGGAAAAATTCATCGTCTAGCTTTGCCAAAACCCGAAGAAAATATTACTGACTCAACTAACCAAGTCCCAGATTTTAATCCACAAGAAGCTTTATTAGCTTCCCTTTGGGGTGAGTTATTAGAAGCAGAAGTGAGTAACAGTAATCAGTCATTTTTTGAACTAGGAGGAAACAGTCTAAAGGCGATGCGCTTAGTGTCACAAATCCGTAATCAATTTGGGGTTTCCCTCCGATTACGGGAAATTTTTACCCATAATACTTTAAAAGAACAAGCTGTATTAATTCAATCCCGACAAAAACGATGATCAACTTACCACAATCTGACTCAATTAACCCACTGGAAAAACAAAAATATTACGAAGTCTCTCACGGTCAAAGAAGGCTTTGGATTTTGCAGCATATCAGCGAATCTTCTAGTGCTTATAATATTAGGCTTGCCATGAGAATTAATGGCAAGTTAGATGTTTCTATATTAACAGCAGCCTTTCAAGAACTGGTGAACCGTCATGAAATTCTCAGAACCACTTTTACCAGTGTTGGGGGCAATATTAAGCAAGTTATTCATGAGCAAATCCCCACAGAACAGTTAATCATTTTTAAAGATTTAAGAGGAGAAAAAGAGGCTGAACTTTTAGCAGATGATTTGATTCAAGATTCGGCAAATTTACCTTTTAGTCTAGAAAAGTTGCCCCTTGTTCGAGTCTTATTGGTGCAGATTAAGTCAGAAGAATTTATCTTTGGTTTGACTGTCCATCATATTATTGGAGATGCACAATCACTTGATGTCATCTTTCAAGAGTTCTTGACATTATACTCTGCTTATACTCAACAAAAAAAAGCTGAATTACCCCCTCTTACCCTACAGTATAAAGATTATGCGGCATGGCAAAATCAGTGGTTAGAAAGTGAAGAAGTTAGAGAACAACATGAGTATTGGTGTGAGGTTTTTTCCGAACATCCCCCTATCTTAAACTTACCGATAGACTTCCCTCGACCTCAAGTAAAATCTTCTCAAGCGGCTTCCTACACTTATCAATTTAGTGAGAGTCTTAGCCAACAATTACAAACCTTTGCAACTCAAAATAATACGACTCTATTTATTACCCTACTGACTTTCTTTAAAATATTACTCTACCGCCACACCGGTCAACGGGATTTAGTAGTTGGTATCCCTATTTCAGCACGAAATCATCCTGATTTAGAAAACCAGATCGGGTTTTATGTTAACACCTTGGCTTTGAGATCTTTATTACCAGAGGGAGTAACTTTTAAGCAAGTCTTAGGGGAAGTAACTAACACCTGTCTTGATGCTTATGAATATCGTGATTATCCTTTTGATAAATTAGTATCTGCTCTCAATTTAGAACGAGATCTGTCCCGAAATCCCTTATTTGATGTCATGTTTTCTCTACTGGGTAAAGAAAGCAAAACTGTCTTAAAAATTCCAGGTTTGGAACATCAACCCTATCCCCTAAAACCACGCATGGCTCAATTTGATATGACTTGGAGCTTCTTTGAAGATAGTCATAATCTTATATTAGCTATTGAATATGAGCCAGATTTATTTTTGCCTGAAACTATCGCCAGAATGAGCGGTCACTTTTTACAAATTATTGAAAGTGTAATTCAGAATCCAGATTGTCAATTATCTGAGATTAATTTATTAACCCCTGAAGAACGGCATCAATTACTAATAGAGTGGAATCAAACCGAAGTCGCTTATTCTCAAAAGTGTCTGCACCAGTTAGTTGAAGAAAAAGTTAGAGATAATCCCGAGGCAATAGCTCTTATTTTTGATGGCGAAAAATTGACCTATCGAGAGTTAAATAATCGAGCTAATCAAGTCGGTCACTATTTACAAGAAAAAGGCGTAACCTCAGAAGTTTTAGTGGGGATTTTTATTGAGCGTTCTTTTGAGATGATTATCGGAATATTGGGAATTATTAAAGCCGGGGGAGCTTATGTTCCTTTGGATCCTAATTATCCCCCTGAGCGCTTGGATTATATGATATCTGATTCAGCTATCTCTCTGTTGTTAACTCAGCAATCTTTAGTCCAATCTCTACCAGAAAATTGCCCCAAAATACTGTGTTTAGATACAGATTGGTCAAGGATAGCTAATTATAGTCAAGAGAATTTGACCTCTCCAGTTAAACCAGAAAATTTAGCTTATGTTATATACACTTCGGGTTCAACGGGAAAACCTAAAGGTGTGATGAATATTCATCAAGGAATTTCTAATACTCTGAAATACACTATTGATTATTATAATCTTACCTCTGAAGATTGCATTCTCCAAATTACTCCCTTTAGTTTTGATGTTTCAGTTTGGGAAGTTTTCTCATCTTTAACATCTGGTGCTACCCTAGTCGTGGCTAAACCTGACGGGTATAAAGATATAGATTATTTAATAGATTTAATTGTGCAAGAACAAGTAACTTATTTCACTTGTGTTCCCTCAATATTGCGAGTTTTTCTGCAACATCCCAAGAGCAAAGATTGCCACTGTTTAAAACGAGTAATTGTCGGGGGAGAAGCCTTATCTTATGAACTCAATCAACGATTTTTTCAGCAGTTAAACTGTGAATTATATAACGCTTATGGACCAACAGAAGCCGCCGTTGATGCTACTGTCTGGTGCTGTCAGCCAAATTCCCAGTTAATTCCTATTGGACGTCCCATTGCTAATGCCCAAGTTTATATCCTCGACAGTTATCTCCAACCGGTTCCTATTGGTGTTGCTGGAGAATTACATATTGGTGGAATGGGTTTAGCGCGTGGATACCTCAACCAACCTGAATTGACGGCTGAAAAATTTATTCCTCATCCTTTTGCTCAGGGGAAATTATATAAAACGGGGGATTTAGCTCGCTATCTTCCTGAGGGCAATATTGAATATTTAGGGCGAATTGATAACCAAGTTAAGCTGAGAGGTTTCCGCATTGAATTAGGAGAAATTCAGACAGTTTTAGAAACTCATCCCAACGTCGAACAAGCTGTTGTGATTATGCGGGAAGACACATTACATAATCAACGGTTAGTTGCTTATGTAATGAGAAAAGATACTTTATTAACTTCTCAGGAGCTGCACCGTTTCTTACAACAGAAATTACCCGTTTATATGATCCCTTCTGCTTTTGTCCTGTTGTCGGATTTTCCCTTAAATCCTAACGGAAAAATAGACGTTCATAAATTGCCTATACCGGATGAGACTTCTCTAGTTGAATCACCCTATTTAGCCCCCCGCAATTCAACGGAAACTATCTTAGTAAGCCTTTGGCAACAACTTCTACAAGCTGGCAAGATAGGGGTTAATGATAACTTCTTTGAGTTGGGTGGTCATTCCTTACAAGCTATGAATCTTATGGCTTTAATTTATGAAAAAATGGCCATAGAAATTCCTTTATCAATGATTTATGAAAAGCCAACAGTAGCCGAATTAAGCGATTATATTATCTATGCTCAGGAGATGAATATTCAACCGAAAGAACGTCCTTATGTGGTGTTTAATAAGGAGCAAAAAAAAGCCGTCTTTTTATTTCCTCCCGCTCTTGGTTTCGCTGCTGCTTATGCCAATTTAGCAGAGTATATAACGGATTATGCTCTCTATACTTTCCGGTATATTAGCGATGAATTAATGTTAGAAAAATACGCTGAATTAATTGAGGATTTGGCTCAGAATCAAGATATAAAATTAATGGGACATTCCGCCGGCGGATTTTTAGCGATGTTAATGGCGCAACAATTAGAAAGTCGAGGGAGAGTTGTTTCTGATGTCATTTTACTGGATACTTACAGAGGAGGACGTGAGGCTAAAAAAGCTGATATGTCAGAGATTCAAGAAGGGGTTGATGCTTTCTTATTAAATCCCAAACGTCAGCAATTAAGAGGTTACTTTTTAGAGAATCAAAAACTCCGCAATCGCACTTATAATCAAGTGTGGGAATACTTTAATTTTCTTTGGAATTCTGACTTAAAAAATGTACAAATTCAAGGGACTATTCATTTGATTCGTGCTGAGGGAAACTATGAAGCTCAAGATGATTGGATACAAGCAACAAAAGGAGAAAGAATCAATCATTATGCCACTGGTATTCATCGTGAAATGATTGATCCTCCTTATCTTCCCAAAAACGCTCTGATTATTAATAGTATTCTCAACCCAAAACAGTCGTAACCGTTTTCTAGTTATTATCACAGTCCGAGTTGCTGACTGCTGACTGCTTAAAGACTCCTGACTCCTGCAATTTTTGTTAATTAATACCAATCATCCATCGACCGGAAAATTGAGGCATCGGGGAACACAGTTGGATTACCACTAGCAGCGATTTTTTGTCGTAATTCTCGCAGTTGTTTATTCCCAATGAGAAAGTCACTTTCTACTAATTGATAGGGCAGTACATTATTATCTAAAGCATACACGGCCGTGATGCCAGCAGCTACCCCAGAGGACCACTCGAAGGAATGGACACGATAGGCGGCCGCGGCAATATGACTAAGGGCGATACTTTTGCCCGCTATCAGTAAATTATCGATTTTTTGGGGAATTATAGCCCTTAAAGGGATCTCGAAGGGGTAAGCTTGCCCTTGTCCCTGTCTTTCTCCTGCTTTTTCTGTATTACCCGGTTTTTCGGGGGGATGTTCCGTCATGCAGGGATGAAAATCAATCGCATAGTGACCGATACCGACGGAATCGGGGTAAATAGTCGATCGCTTGCGTTTAACGGCCTGATCGGGGGATAATGTGCCATCAAGTACGGAAAATCCCTCTAATCCTGCCAAGGTGGCAATTAAGCGCCGATATTCTGCTGGAGAAAGATTTTGACGATAGAAATCGCTTTGAAAATTTTGTCGGGAAATATCGATTTCTGTGACGGTAAAACCATCGGGGTAAGTCAGGGAAGGACGACCGATAATCCGTCTTGCTTCCCGAATATAGGGATATTTTGACAAACCGTGGGCAGTACCCATGGGAGAATCAAAACCGGAGAGATAACGGTTATTCAAATGGGGAACTTTTACCCCGTCCCCTAACTGGGAATCGGTGGTTCCTTCTACTAACCAATAATAGTAGGAAATGGCGTGTTCTTCGCCCCTCGCGAGGGTTTCGGTGCGTAATCCTCCCATCCATCCCCCCGGAGATAACTGTCCTAACTGTTGCAACTGTTCACGGGTGTAGATAAAGTTATCCTTAGCAGTCCCCGGACGATAATCATTTCCCCAGGTCCAATTCTGCATGGAAATATCCCCCGGGACGGGTTCAGTGAAAGTAATTCCCCCAAAGGTTTTCTCTTTACCCAGTTGCGGACTCCAAATACGACGATAGGTGAAAACGAGGTCAAAATCGGCTAATCGGGGCAATTCATAGCTAAAATAGGGGGCATAGCGTTCATAATAAACGGGTTTCTCGTGGGTTTGTGGTTTTTCTGTTTCCTCCATGGCGAAGGTATAGGTAAAGCCTTGGGTACAGTAGGGGTCTCCAGTGACGCTAGAGGAAGAAGGTTCGAGATAACTGCGCTTATCGACACCTAAACGGTAGGGAATATCTGATAATCCGATTATTTCCCCGGTTTCGGTCGCTTCAATCACATACCAATCTGCTAATTGATTCGGTTGGGAGGATTTGGGGACAAAACGGAGGATTTTCTTATCAAAACGGGGAGAATTTTCGTAGCGATAGATATCCTCCATTTTTTGCGATAAAAACTCGGTATTTAGGGGAGGAGTACCTTTTGCGGGACTATGTTGAATAGCAATTACACCGGTAATCTGTTGACCGGTACCGCGATTGGGTAAAGTTTCAATATTTAATTCTTTGACTACCGTGGAGGGAAACCATTTCAGGGTTCCTTTGCCTTTTTTGGCAGCGTCTTCTAACTGTTGAAATAATAATTTATGTCCATCAAAAGGCAAAAAACAAGACCCGCTTACCCAACATTCTCCGGGGTTGCGTTTCCCGTAATGCTTTCTAATTCTTTCCCTAAATTCTAGATAACCTTTCGGGAAAAATAATTTTTCTCTTTGTGTTCGTCTTTCATCTAATGCGGAGGTTCCCTGAGAAGATATCTGTCCCCCCACCCAGTCGGTAATCTCGGTTAAACAGACGGTTTTTCCTAATAATAAAGCTTCGTAGGCCGCACCGGCACCGGCTAAACCACCACCCACCACCAGAATATCACAGCCGACGGTTTGATCCAGTTCTCGCGGGGGGGCTGCTAGAGTGAGGGGAGTGAAAGCTTGCAGGAGAAATAACCCCAAAGAGAGGGATTTGAGGGGAGTAAAGTGATGATTGAAAATTTTAGGTGACATTATTGACAAATATCAATGTTGTGACTGAGAGTTTCCTCTTTCTTTGAAGCAGTAGCCAGAGAATCTGTTCCTGAAATCCTGATTCTTTTTTTTGGGCGATTTTGAGAGATTATACACCGCCAAGCTGACAATCGATCGCTTTTCTGGAAATGTTTTGACAAAATAGAGATAGCCTGATTCGGTGTCATTCCCTTTGTTATTCCCTGTAATCCTTCCTAAGTTAAATTCAAAACAAACCCGGGTAAGACATCTTCCCCGGATAAAATAGCAGGTAAATTAATAATTTCCACATCGCTATTTAGTCGATAGATTTCCACCTGCTGCTGTTGCGGATTAATCAACCAACCCAAACGTAAACCACTGGCTAAATATTCACTCATCTTGTCCTGTAAAGAGGTTAAAGAATCGGTACGATAACGTAATTCAATCACAAAATCGGGACACAAAGGTGGGAACTTTTCTCGCTCTTCTGCGCTCAAAGCTTCCCATCTTTCCCGTTTTATCCAAGCAACATCAGGAGAACGATCTCCTCCATTTGGTAAACGAAAAATTGTCGAAGAACTAAACACCTCACCAAGTTGAGTTTGCTCGTTCCATACCCCAACTTTAACAATCAAATTAGCTTCCTGTTTACCACTATTTCCACCCACGGGAGGCATAATTAATAATTCTCCTTTCTGATTACGTTCTAAATTCCATGTTTGATTAGCCTGACAGAGATGATAAAATTGTTCATCAGTCAAATTAACTGTCTCTAGATTTAACACTACAGTTTCCATCGCTTCTCCTTCTTGCTGCTTTATACAAGATAACTTAATTATAACAATGGCTATATCGGTGATTCATCTCAACCTATTTATCTAATTGACTCTCTAAAAATTCTGGCCAATCGGGATTAGTAGTGTCTAGGGAAATTAGATAGGGTTGTTCTTTTTCATTAAAAGGTTCTGTTTTCTCAATTTGGGCATTTAAAACCTCGATAGTAGCGTCAGAAATATCACCTTTTCTAGCGGCAATCCGTTGTTTTAAAACTTCTATAGGTGCGTGACAATGGACAATATGAAAAGGAATCTGTAAATTTTGGGCATAGGTTAATAAAGGTTCTCTCCAAGCATATTTATCGTAGCGTGCATCGAGAATAACCGGATAACCTAAAGCTATTAAAATTTCGGCTAATTCTGCCAGTCTAGCGAAGGTTTTTTGACTCATTTCCAGACTATATATGTCGAGAAATCCTGTTTGATTTAAGTCAATTCCAGCCAAATGTTTGCGAACTGCATCGGAACGAATCTGAATAGCATTAAGATTTTTAGCAATTACTTTCGCTATGGTACTCTTACCCGAGCCAGAAAATCCCGACATCAGAATTAATCTCGGTTTCTGCGGTTGTGTGTACTGCCAAGCTAATTGATAATAATCCTGTGCATTGGCTTTAATTTTCTCGGAAAAACTGTCACCATCAAGCAAAAAACTATTGACTTTTGCCCTCACATATGCTTGTCTAGTCAGGTAGAGAGGCAAGACTTTTAAACCCTCCCAGTCGGCGGTTTGTTCTAAATAAGTATTCACAAATAAATTAGCGAAATCTTCTCTCCCCCTAGCGGTTAAATCCATGGCTGTAAAAGCAAGATCATACATGACATCAACGAAGCGAAAAGATTCATTAAATTCTATGCGATCAAATAATTGTATTTCTCCCTGCCACTGACAGATATTATTTAAATGTAAGTCTCCGTGACATTCGCGAATCATCCCTTTTATTTGTCTTTCTTCTAACCAATCTCCGTGTTCTGCGAAGAATTTATCTGTATAAGCTTTCGTTTCATCGTATTGTTTTTGGGTTTGGACAAAATTAATATATTTCTCGGTTTGTTGGTAGTTTTCATCAAAAGCTTGTTTAATAACTTCTAAATTGCCAAATTGGGTAATATAGGAATTAGTCAGAGCTTGTCGATGAAATCCTGCCACTTTTTCAGCCAAAGATTTTATGGCTTTTTCCGTTAGTTCTCCCCGTTCAAAAACCTTACTCAGTAAACATTCTTGGGGAAACTGATTCATTTTTAAAATGTATTCGATCGCTTTCCCTTCTCCATTTAAACTTATGCTACCCCGTTCCTCATTAATTGACAAAACTTCCAGATAGATATTCGCCGCAACTCTTTTATTTAACTCTAGTTCCTGTTCTAGATAATACTTTCTCTTTTCTAAAGTGGAGAAATCTAAAAAATTATAATTAACTGGTTTTTTGACTTTATAGGCATAATCTCCTGTCAAGAAGATAATTGAAGCATGGGTTTGGATAGTTTCAACGGGAATTTTGACAGAATGAGGATAAAAGTCGGGATTTTTTAATTCTTCGATTAATCGGTTGCTATCCATAGGGAGAACTCCTGTCGGTTGCATCTCATTTTTGTCAATTTACTAGGTTGGGATTTTTAAAGGGAAACTCTCTGCTAGAATTGGCTGTTATTTCCGATTTTATCACTTAATCTTTGACTCTTGGGGGATTCTACCCCCCAAACCCTCCGTTGGGGAGTGGGAAGTGGGAAGTGGGGAGAAGGGAGCGGGTTTTTAAAGTTTGATTGGCAGTTAATCGTACCACTAAAAACCGATTTGCTCTCAGATGTCCGTGGAGGAACTGTCTCCCCCAAACGCTGGAAAGCATTAGCTTTGCAAGTGGGATGCTTACACGGGGTTGTTCATACATTTGTACCAGTTTAAGGATGACTGATAATTGCTGATTGTCGGTAAGCTGTTGACTATCTGAATTACTCGTTAAAACTGCGTGGGAGCGGGGTCAGCTTTAAGCCAAGGAATTAGGGGTACAGTTAGTTTTAGATAATTTTGATGCTGGCTATTCCTTCTTAAGTTATATTTATAAATATCCCCTCGACAGTTTGAAGAGCGAACCTTTATCCAATCTTTACCATCAAAAACCGAGCATTTAGCCATGTTATCGACTATAATCGGCCTAGAACAGAACTTGAAGAAGTACAAGGATTTTGGTTGACTCAGGCCTTGAAACCAGAAGATGTGACGCAATTGCCATTAAGTAACTGTTCCGAATCACACCCAACACTTTATTGAGAAAATAAATTAAGTCAAAGATGAATAAGCCATGACTTTTTGAGAGAGCATATTAACTTATATTTTGTCGAGGTACCGAAAAAATGATTAATGGTTCATCCAATTCCCGTTATCTCCTCATTGTGGAAGATCCTCAAGGGAGAAGAACAATTACCCTAGAAGACATGAAATATTCTCTCGGCCGTAAGTCCGATAATCAAATTGTTCTTCGCTCCAAACACGCGTCTCGCTATCATGCGACTTTAATTAAAAAGAGTATTGATCGCCAAAAATTTTCCTATTGGATTCTTGATGGTGATTTAGAGGGAAATAAAAGTCATAATGGTATTTATGTCAATGGGTCTAAATGCTTGGTTCATGAATTAAAAGATGGTGATTTAATTAACTTTGGCTGTGATATAAATGCCAGTTTTCATTTAATAGCCAGTCAAGAAAAAATAGAGCAAGCACCGGTTAAAAGTTCAGGACAGCTACGAGTGGATCTGACGGAAAATGAAGCAAATTATAGCCAGAATAACCTCCACACAAAAAGTACCCTAATTCTCCATAATTCCCCATCCCAGACCCTTAGTTTTGATAACAGGACTCAAGAGGAATCTTCCCTAGATCCTCTCACGAATTTGCCTAACCGTTCTCTCTTTAATGAATATCTGTCAAATGCTATTAATAATGCCCAGAAAAGTAATCAACTGCTCGGTCTGTTATTAGTGGATGTAGAGCGGCTAAGAAATATCAACAATCGACTAGGTTATCGACTGGGAGATAAGCTATTAAAAATCGTCAGTGAACGGTTAAGAAAAAATTTGAGATCGGGGGATATAGTCGCTCGTTGGGGAGGGGACGAATTTATTATCCTGCTGCCACAAATTAATAATGCCAATGATCTGGAAAAAGTTAGTCAAAGAATTATTAAAACCCTAGAAAATAATTACGAAATCGAAAATCACTCCCTAGCCGTGCGATTAAATTTAGGTTCAGTTATCTGTCCCCCCGTCGGCACAGACAGAAAAATAACTTTACAGAAACTGGAGAAGAATTTAGTAGCGGTCAAGAATAATATCAATAATAACTCCAGGATAGAGTCAGTTAATGTTCGCCCTAAAAATACTCGTAGTTCTAAAGTTGAATATTTTCTCTATCAGGCAATCAGAAATAATGAATTAGCTCTTTACTATCAACCGCAAGTTAATATGACTCAGGGACAAGTGGAAGGGTTAGAGGTATTATTGCGCTGGTTACACCCTCAATTCGGATTAATCGCTCCTAATCGTTTCTTACCCTTAGTCGAAGAAAGCGAGTTAATCCTTGAGCTTAATCGTTGGGTGCTGAAAAATGCCTGTCAACAAGCACAAATATGGCAGCAGCGAGGATTATTATACACTCCCATCTCGATCAATCTGTCCCCGCACCAATTGCGGGATCCGCAGTTGCTCACCATCCTCAAAGAAGTCTTGACTGAAAGCAAAATCGGGCCTTTCTTTCTGGAGATGGAAATAACCGAGACAAGTTTACTAGAAAATAGCCGCGAAACCGGTCGAATTCTTGGGGATTTGCAGGAATTGGGTATTAGTATCACCCTTGATGATTTTGGCAGCGGTTACGCGTCGATCGCCTATCTCGGTCAATTTCCCGTGAAAAAACTGAAAATAGAGCAATCTTTAACGAAAAACCTGAGTAATAATCCCCAAGATACCCGTTTTATCTCGTCATTGTTAGCGATAGCGAAAAGTTTTAACTTAATAGTGATCGCCAAGGGAGTAGAAACCCAACAACAATTAGAAATCCTGCAAGAATTAGGTTGCGAGAGAATGCAAGGCAATCGCATCAGTGGCCCTCTAGCAGTGGAGGAAATAACTAAATTTCTCCACATCCACCGCAGCCTGTCAGTAATCAGTACTCAGTGATCAGTTACCAGTTATCAGATCTGGGTTTTTAGTCAGGGGTATTAAGTGAGGAGGATGAAATAGCATTAACAGTGCTGTCTTTTCACTGTTTACTGATTACTGATTACTGATTACTGATAACTGATTTTGGTCACTGATTCCGGTATGATCTGAACAGAATATCTAGTATCAAATACCTACTCATTCTAGCGTGAGGCTCTTGCCGAACCTGTCAGCAGCAGAAATTTGTGGCGGCGGGGTACTGCTGGATCCAGAGTCTGGTTTAATTACATACTATCGGTTAACAATTAGTTGTGTATTTAGAGGGAAACTATGGCCAATAAGCCAGAGCGCGTGGTTCTAATCGGTGTAGCTGGGGACTCCGGTTGTGGGAAGTCTACTTTTTTACGTCGTTTGACGGATTTATTCGGGGCCGAGTTTATGACAGTGATCTGTTTAGATGACTACCATTGTCTCGATCGCAAACAGAGAAAAGAGGTGGGTGTCACCGCACTCAATCCGAAAGCGAATAACTTTGACCTGATGTACGAGCAGATTAAAGCTCTCAAGGAAGGTCAAGCCATTAATAAACCTATTTATAATCATGAAACGGGGATGATCGATCCCCCCGAAATCATCGAACCGAATAAGGTAATCGTGATCGAGGGACTGCACCCCTTATATGATGAACGAGTCCGGTCCCTATTAGATTTCAGCGTTTATCTCGATATTAGCGATGAAGTCAAAGTTAACTGGAAAATTCAACGGGATATGGCCGAGCGCGGTCACACCTATGATGATGTGATGGCGGCTATTAATTCTAGAAAACCGGATTTCAGTGCCTATATCGATCCCCAAAGACAGTACGCTGACGTGGTGATTCAAGTGCTGCCCACCCAATTACTTGAAGATCACGAAAGTAAGTTACTACGGGTCCGTTTAATCCAGAAAGAAGGGGTAGAAAACTTTGAACCCGCTTATCTGTTTGATGAAGGTTCCACCATCGATTGGCGGCCCTGTGGTCGTAAATTGACCTGCGCTTATCCCGGCATTAAACTCTACTATGGTCCAGATGGCTTCTTGGGGAATGAAGTGTCGATTCTGGAACTAGATGGTCAATTCGATAACCTCGAAGAAATGATCTACATCGAAAGCCATTTGAGCAAAACCGGCACTAAATACTACGGTGAAATGACGGAATTACTGCTCAAACACAAGGATTATCCCGGTTCTACCAATGGTACGGGTTTATTCCAAGTGTTAGTCGGTCTCAAAATGCGTGAAACCTACGAAAAACTAATGGCCGCTGAATCAAAAGTGGCAGCCCAAGTCTAGTTTCTAGTTTTGACCGAGCCAGCATCCTACCATAGTAGGATGCTGTTGACATCTCCCTGCGTTAAAACAACAGGGATTCTTTGTGGTGAATAGAAGCGGGTTGAAACTGCGCTTCTATTCGATTACGATATATTTTAGAAAGCCTATCTAACTTATATCGCTGTGGCACTGTCAAAGATGCCCTACCCACCTTATCTAGAGAAACCCCTAGCTGTGTGGCTACTTTTTTGATAATATTGGCTGCACCATTGCAATCAGCATTGATTAACTGACCATTAAAAGCTTTAAACAAACCTCTTTGAATTCTTTTACCTGATGACTGCCACCCTTCGGGTTTTTCACCGAATTTAGGTAGCAAATCATTATCTAAAAAAGAAGCCTTTGAGGTGTAGCTTTCCTCAGTCTCGATCAAATTAATCCCGTACTGTTCACACAATTGCTTAATACGTCCTTTCAGCTTGGCAGTGGGAACTTGAACAAATTCCTGATTAACTTTTTTCCCTAACTCAATAGAATCTTTTTGTCGTTGATTCCATCCAAAGACGATAGTAGAAATGTCATTGTTAAGACACCAATTAATAACAAACCTGGCGGCTTTATTAACGTTATCTCTCATTTGACGATTACGCTTTTCGGTTAAAATAGCCAATTCCTGATCCCAATACCATTGTGGCTTACCAGTCTTAATTTGAGCAATTCGCTTGTTATACCATTGGTTTTGTGATTTAACTTTTCTCCCGTCAATAACAAAAGACTTGCCCGTATTAGAAACACAGGTTAACCAATTATTTAGCCCGTGGTCTATTCCTAGAACCTTATTATTAGGCTTGACTTTCTCTTGAGCGGGTTGCTCGTAAACGCACTCAAGATAAAAACTAAGATTTCTAGGAACAAGTCGAAACTCTTTGATGTCCTCAAATCTTAAATTAGAAGGCATTGGCAGATAAAAAATATCAATCCCAAACCAAGCTTTTACCTGCTCTCCCAAGGAAAACTTTAAGCCTTTTTCGGATTGCTTTACATACCGTGATGGATAGCTTACTACCGCCATTCCTCCTTTTTTTCGATATTTAGGCGGTTTAGGCTTGTTAGGTAACTGCCCTTTATTCCAAAGACTTAAAAGCCCTTTATAGGAAGAAAAAGATTCCGCTACATCATGAAGTAATTGTTGAGCGCAACATGACCGCAGAGATCGAAAATGTGGATGATTTTTCATCTGAGAATCCAGGTGGTATTTCTTGACGTATCGCCCCGCCTTAAAAAGCATCTGCCGGCAATAATAAAGACCACAGTTAGCCAGCTTGTTAGCTTCTTCGCAAATAAACTCTAAGATAGCCCTTATCTCGCTGTCTGCATGAATGAGAACTTGTTGAACTCCATACATTTTGACTTACCTCCTGTATAGAGGATAAGTTGAAAATACACTAATTGTCAAGTGTCAAGAGTACAATGGAAGATTATAGAAGAAATCCTCATTCGGTAACACTGCTTAACTATCACTTTGTCTGGTGTCCAAAACGAAGAAAGGCAGTATTAAAGGGAGACATTAAGTTGAGAGCGCCGTCAATTATTTTTGACCTGTGCCAAGAAAATAACTGGAGATTAATCGCCTTAGAAATCAGGCCAGATCCTATCCATCTATTCCTAGAGTCTGATCCTAGCTATTCTCCTTCAACAATAATTAAAAGAATTAAAGGGAGACTATCTCATCACTTAAGAAAAGAGTTCCCAGAATTGTTAAAGTTACCCACTCTGTGGACTCCTAGTTATTTCTGCTCAACTGCTGGTAACGCCTCTACGGAAACTATTAAAAAATACATCGAGAATCAAACTAATAAATGATACAGGGGGATAAATCCCCTTGTTCGCTCGACTACCATCCGTTAAAACGGATGGCTAACCCTCGCTCACGATTTTTAGGTTTTTTTAATCCACTAATCCCGATCGCAGGGCCAGCACTGCCGCTTGAGTCCGATCATCCACAGAGAGTTTATTTAAGACATTGCGGACATGGGTTTTCACCGTGCCGATGGTGATATAGAGTCGCTCGGCAATCTCGGCATTACTGCAACCCGCAACAATCAGATCGAGAATTTCTAGCTCTCGTTCCGTTAGGGGCGCATTTTCCAATAATTGACGACATTCTCGGTCAAGGCCGCGAATTATCACTGTTTTGGTCTCGGCAGCCGCACCGACGGGAACATTTTGGCGCACTTGTTGCAGAACAATATTGGCGATCGCAGGGTCAAGCCAATGATTGCCTTCGTGGGTGGAATAAATCGCCTCGATTAACTTATCAATGCTAATATCCTTCATACAGTAGGAATCAGCCCCAGCACTAAAAGCCGCTAAAACCTGTTCTTGGGTTTTGTGCATGGTTAGCATGAGGATTTTCGTGGCCAGGGGGTCTTCGCCCCGATTTTGTTGGAAGCGTCGCACTAACTCGATCCCATCGATCATAGGCAAACCTATATCGATGATCGCTACATCGGGTTTAGTCTCCTCTAGCAGTTTCAGTCCCTGTAATCCACTGATCGCTTCCCCTACCACTTGAATACCTTCCCGATGCTGGAGAGCCACCACTAAGCCCATGCGCGTTAAATCGTGATCTTCTACAACGATAACCCGCACTTTATCCATATTTTTTGACCAGTTTCGCCGGGTTGGGCGGTGATTGGATAATTTTGGCTTTTCGATTATTAGAGCCGCTCCTTAACATTGACTTCACTCCCTTCCTCCTTCTCTGAATTCCGCTTTCTTATTCTTCATTCGGCAATCCCCTTTTTCCGGTTGATTTTATTGATACTTACTAAAAGCAGAGATGGCCAATATACTTAGCCTCCCCTAAAATATACTCAAATCTACCCAAATTTACCTAGATTTTTTTGCTTTAATTATTTCTTTATAATATCATGCAAATCTCGATTATGCAAGGATTTGGCTTTTCTGGTTTCTGTGGGGAAACGAGGCCTATACTGATAGTTGATTTATTCACCAAAATAGCCCTAAAAGTCTTTCTCAGTAAACATTTCAGAATTTGATCGGCAAAAAATGTCACACAAAGTCGAGAAGAGCCAAGATAATTTTAAGAAGAATAGATCTTTGAGCTGCTTGGATTTTCATAGAATAGAACCAAGCTCTGGTTTAATTAATTTTTTAGCCTATTGGGACTTAGGCATTTTCGTTCAAAAAAGGATACATTTGGAGACTCATTGGGACTTAGGCATTTTCGTTCAAAAAAGGATACATTTGGAGACTCATTAGGATTATTAAGCAAG